>Ga0256839_1001197_pt1 | contig 32113 bp, 27 predicted proteins | sample 354166metaG_FD_185968 | JGI IMG/M metagenome (GOLD analysis project Ga0256839, IMG submission 185968) | Hydrothermal vent microbial communities from Mid Atlantic Ridge, Atlantic Ocean - 354-166 | ecosystem: Environmental > Aquatic > Marine > Hydrothermal vents | place: Atlantic Ocean: Mid... | reverse complement strand
GGGATGGTCCGGCGAGCAGACCAGATGGAGACGGTTCTCCAGGAAGGGCTCGGCGTGGAGGCGGAGGCCGGTGGGCGGGCGGCCCATCACCGCCAGGTCGATGGTGCCTTCGGCCAGGGGCGTCCGTGCCTGGGCGCGATTGGCGACGACGAGCCTGATGTCGACACCGGGATGCTCGGCGTGGTAGCGACGGAGGACGTCGGGAACCAGGTGTTCCCCGGCGGTGGTGACGGCGAGGAGCCGCAGCCTCCCCGCCAGGTCGCCGCCCAGGTCGGTGACCGCCTGGCGAACCTCGTCGACGAGTTCGAGGATCTGGACGGCGTAGCGGAAGGCGGTCTCGCCTGCCGGGGTGAGGGTTCTCGCCTTGCCCCGTCCGCTGAAGAGGGGGCTCCCGAGCTCGTTCTCGAGGGCGCGCAGGGTCGCCGAGACGGAGGGCTGACTGACGAAGAGACGGGCGGCTCCGGCGGTGACGCCGCCGGATCGCACCACTTCGACCAGGACGTGGAGCTGGCGCAGCGTGATCATCGAAAGATCAAGAGAAATTTATGGATAGGTAGAGAATAATTCATTAGAACTTCTGCAGGTTGCTCGATACGTTGGGTGCATCCGATGCGAGGAGCACCGATGACCGACCGCAGACTCTTCGACGCAGGAGTCAAGCCATACCGGGAGACGGGGTACTACCAGCCCGACTACGTCCCCTCGGACACCGACGTCCTCGCCGCCTTTCGGCTCACACCCCAGCCGGGGGTCACTCCCGAAGAGGCCGGGGCCGCGGTCGCCGGCGAATCGTCCACCGCCACCTGGACCACCGTCTGGTCCGACCACATGGTGGACCTCGACCGCTACAAGGCGAAGTGCTACCGGCTCGACCCGGTGCCGGGCCGAGCCGACCAGTTCATCGCCTACATCGCCTACGACCTCGATCTCTTCGAGGAAGGATCGATCGCCAACCTGGCGTCCTCGATCGTCGGGAACGTCTTCGGCTTCAAGGCGCTGAAAGCGCTCCGCCTCGAGGACCTCCGGTTCCCCGAGGCGTACATCAAGACGTTCCCCGGACCGCCGAACGGGATCCAGGTGGAGCGTGACCGCCTCGGAAAGTACGGCCGGCCGATCCTCGGGGCCACCATCAAGCCGAAGCTGGGGCTCTCACCGAAGATGTACGCCCGGGCGGTGTACGAATGTCTCCGGGGCGGACTCGACTTCACCAAGGACGACGAGAACATCAACTCGCAGCCCTTCATGCGTTGGCGGCACCGGTTCGAGTTCGTCGCCGAGGCCATCCGGAAGGCGGAGGAGGAGACCGGTGAGCGGAAGGGCCACTACCTCAACGTCACCGCCCCCGACGTGGAACAGATGCTGGAGCGGGCCGAATTCGCCAAGGAGTGCTCCCCGATCATCATGGTGGACTTCCTCACCGTCGGGTTCAGCGCCTTCCAGACCCTCTCCCACTGGTGTCGGCGCAACGGGGTGCTGCTGCACCTCCACCGGGCCATGCATGCCGTGAGTACCAGGCAGCGGGACCATGGGATCCACTGGCGGGTGTACGCCCAGTGGGCTCGTCTCATCGGCGGCGACCACGTCCACAACGGCACCGTCGTCGGCAAGCTCGAAGGCGACCGCAACGCCACCGTCGCCGTCAACGACCTGCTCCGGGAGGACTTCGTGCCCGCCGACGTCTCACGGGGGATCTACTTCGACCAGCCCTGGGCATCCCTCCCGCCGATGCTCCCCGTCGCCTCGGGAGGTATCCACGCCGCCCAGGTGCCCGAGCTCATCTCCATCTTCGGCGACGACGTCGTCCTCCAGTTCGGAGGGGGCACCCTCGGCCATCCCCGGGGCAATGCCGCCGGTGCCACCGCCAACCGGGTGGCGATCGACGCCGCGGTGAAGGCCAGGAACGAAGGGCGAGATCTGCTCCGGGAAGGACGTGCCATCCTCGAAGAGGCGGCCCGGACCTCACCGGAGTTGGCGGAAGCCCTCGACCTCTGGGGTGGTGTCACCTTCGAAGAGGCCGACCCCACCAACGTGCTCGACCCGGTGGAGGTGACGCGATGACCCTACGACTCGAGACCTTCTCGTTCCTTCCCCCCCTCACCGTCGAGGAGGTTCGGCGACAGATCCGACACATCCTCGACCAGGGCTGGCTGCCCATCGTCGAGTACAGCCGGGACCCCTCGGAGTTCCTGTGGTCCTGGTGGAGCCTCCCGATGCTGGAGGCCGGGGTCGACGAGGTGATCGCCGAGCTCGACGCGTGCGCGGAGGCCCATCCGGAGGCCTACGTCCGGCTCGTGGGCTGGGATCCGTCGGGAGGTCAGCGTCCCCGGGCGGCCTTCGTGGTCCGTCGACCTCGATGACGGCGGATCAGATCAGCCGGGACGTCCTCCGGATGCTCCCCGGGATCATCGAGGTCCTCTCCCGCAGCGGGCGCCGGGAGGGGGCCCTCGCGTCGGTGGTCGACCTCATCCTCGACGCCACCGGCGCCGACGCCTGCTTCCTCCACCGTTGGGATGCCGACGAACGGCGGCTCCGGATGATCGCCGCCAGCCACCCGTACGACGCGTTGGTGGGCCGGATCGAGCTGGCCGAGGGCGAAGGGGTGGCCGGGTGGGTGGCGAAGCATCGGCTCCCCGTCGTCATCGCCCGGGACAAGTGGTCCGACCCGCGGTACAAGTACATTCCGGAGCTGGGCGGGGACCGGTACACGTCGATGGTCTCACTCCCCGCCGCCTCGGGTCGGGGGCGGCTGATGGGGGTCCTCAACCTGCACACCGTCGACGAGCGCGAGTTCAGCGGGGACGACCTGGAGTTCCTCACGGCGACCGCCGCATTGGTGGGAGCCCACCTGGAGGCCGAAGAACTCATCGAGGCGACCCTGGCCAAGGAGGCGGAGCTCGAGGCCCTGGTCCAGAGCACCCTCGCCGCCCAGGAGATGGAGCGGCGGCGGGTCGCCACGGAGATCCACGACGGTGTCACCCAGCTCGTCGTCGCCGCGCTCTACCGTCTTCGGGCCGCCCAGGCGCTCGTCGGCACCGAACACGACGCTGCCGGCGAGCTGAAGACCGCCATCCGGCTGCTCGAAGACGCCGAGCAGGAATCGCGCCGCGCGATCCGACGGCTCCGGCCTCCGGTCCTCGACGATCTGGGTCTCGTCGCCGCCCTTCGGGAGCTCGCCCAGGAGGCTTCGGAGACCCTCGAGGTGGAGGTGCGGGCGCCCCGGCGGCTCGACCTGGACGCGACGGTGGAGCTCGTCCTCTACCGGGTCGCCCAGGAGGCGCTCCGCAACGTGGCGAAGCACGCCCAGGCCGACCGGGTCGCCATCTCCCTCGACGTCGACGAGGACGAGGTGCGGATGGCGGTGGTGGACGACGGGCGGGGCTTCGACGTGGCGGAGGCCTTCGCCGTTCGGGAGGGTGCCAGTTACGGGATGGCGGGGATGCGGGAGCGGGTCGAGATGGTCGGCGGTACCTTTCGGGTGGCGAGCGAACCGGGGAAGGGAGCGAGGATCGATGTGCGCATCCCCCGCTGAGAAGCTGCGGATCGTGGTGGTGGACGACCACCAGATGGTGCGTGACGGCCTGGTGGCGATGGTCGGGGCCGTCCCCGAGCTGGAGGTGGTGGGGACCGCCGCCGACGGCGACGGGGCCCTCGCCCTGGTCGCCGAGACCGCTCCCGACGTGGCCCTGGTGGATGTGAGCCTGCGGGGGGAGAGCGGACTCGACGTGTGCCGTCGGATCGTCGCCTGCCATCCCGACACGGCCGTGGTCTGCCTCACCGTGTACGACCAGGAGCAGTATCTCTTCGAAGCCCTCCGGGTCGGCGCCCGCGGCTACCTCCTGAAACGTGTCACGGCCGAGGCGTTGCGGGACGCCCTGCTGGCGGTGAAGGCAGGCGAGATCGTCGTCGACCCCCTCCTGTCGGGGAGGATCGCCCAGGTCGCCGCCCACAGCGAAGCCCACGGCCTCTACTGGCCGGGGATGCAGTACGGACTCACCAAACGCGAGGCCGAAGTGCTCCAGGTGGTGTGTGAGGGGTACTCGAACCGTGAGATCGCCGAGGCGCTGTTCGTGAGCGAAGAGACCGTGAAGAGCCACCTCAAGTCGTTGTACCGGAAGCTGTCGGTCTCCGACCGGGCCGAGGCGATCGCCCTGGCGCTGCGGGAAGGCCTGGTTCGGTAGGTGCGGCGCGGGTCGGGGACCGGGACGACCCGGCCCCCGACCTGGGGTCCCGCCGTCTCAGGCCACGCGGCGCAGGCCGTGCTGACGCTCCAGCTCGGTGGCCTGGTCGTGGTACTTGCGGAAGAGGCCGGCGAGGATGCCGATCACCTCACGCCAGAAGTAGGCGACACCGCCGAGGGTCAGTCCGGTCAGGAGGATGCCGATCCACGGAGCCCGGACGCCCAGGCCCCACTGGTCGAAGAGGCTGAAGTCCGCCAGCCAGGCGGCACCGATGCCGAGCACGGCGAACACGAGCGCCCACAGCTCGGCTGCGACCGAGAACCACCGCTCGGCGATCATCGCCAGGGCCCAGATGGCGAGACCCATGAGCAGGATGGTTGCGAACACGTACATCGTTCACGCCTCCTTCCGTGCTGTGCTCGTCTCGACATGCTGTGCTCGTCTCGAAGAGGTCGCCGGTCGGAAGGCGTGGGTGTCGACCGCCTTCCGACGACCGACACCTATGAATATACGACCGCGACGGGGAGATCGTCTAGAGGGGGGCGAAGGGCCGTCGATGATCGGACGTCCGACCCTGTCGGGGGTCGGGGATTTCGGCTTTGGTTGGGGTAGGGGCGTGCCGACGAGGACAGACGATGACGCTGCCACCACCCTTCTCCATCATCCTCATCATCGCCGCACCGATCGTGGTGCTGTACGCCGTGTTCCGCACCACCAGCCTCGGCGGGAGGTGGGCCGAGGCGAGCGTGGTCGCCGAGGCGGAGCGGGTGATCGGGCTTCGGTCCCGGTCACGCCGCTGGGTCCGGCCTGCGATGCTCACCGTGACGACCTGGCTCGGCGTGAACCTCATCTTCGCCGCGTCCGCACCCGCGGTCGGGGTCTGGGTCGGCGGGGCCGTCGTCGCCGCCGGTGCGGTGGCGATCCTGCGGGCCTACCCGGACCGGATCGACCCCGAGCTGCTCGATCGGGAGCTGCAGGACCTCCTCGGCCGGGCCTCATAGCGCCAGATGCGGGGACGACACGCGGCACCGGGGCCCCGACGGGGCCCCGGTGTGGGTTCGGCGCTCGTGCTCGGTCAGCTACACCCGGTGGTGTCCCCGCAGTTGAGGCACTTGTAGCAGGTGCCGTTGCGGATGGTGATGTGTCCGCAGGTGGGGCAGAGGGGCGCGTCGCCCATCATCTCGCCGAGGGCGGCCTGCGTCGAGACGGTGGTGGCGACCGCCGTCCCGTCCCCGTTGGGCGCCGTCGACGGTGCCGGTCGGGCCGCCGGGGTGCCCGGCCCCACGGCTGCCGGCGAGTCGGCGAAGGCGGCCGCCTCCTTCACCGCATCGACCGCCGCCTCGGCGTCGGCGTCGTCGAGGTTGAGCTGCACCCCCGCCTCGACGGCGATGCCCTTCGGCGGCTCCGGCAGGGTGCCCTCCCGGTTGGGCGGCACCTGGGCCAGGTCGTCGCGGTGCAGGTACTCGATGGCGAGAGCCCTGAACACGTAGTCGATGATCGAGTTCGCCATCTTGATGTTCGGGTGGCCCTCCACCATGCCCCGGGGCTCGAAGGTCTGGAACGTGAACGTGTCCACGAACTCTTCGAGGGGGACGCCGAACTGGAGCCCCTTGGAGACGGCGATGGCGAAGGACGCCAGCACCCCTCGCAGGGTCGCCCCCTCCTTGGCGAGGTCGATGAAGATCTCACCGAGGGTTCCGTCCTCGTATTCGCCGGTGCGGAGGAACACCTTGTGGCCGCCGATCCTCGCCTCCTGGGTCCACCCGTGGCGGCGAGCCGGGAGCAGGAAGCGTGGGGGAGCCATCCCGGCGGCGTAGGCCTGGGTGGGGGAGATCCCTGCCGGGATCCGACCCCAGGCGATGTCCCGTTCGGTCTCCATCGCCGCCGTCATCTCGGCAGAGTCCTCCTCCTGCTCGTCGGCCTCCTCCGAGGTCGCCGACAGCGGCTGGCTCGCCTTCGACCCGTCCCGGTACAGCGCCATCGCCTTGAGGCCGAGCTCGGCCGAGAGTCGGTAGGCGTCTTCGATGTCGTCGGTCGTCGCCTCGTTCGGCATGTTGATCGTCTTCGAGATCGCCCCCGAGATGAAGGGCTGGGCCGCCGCCATCATCTTGATGTGGCCGACGTAGTGGATGAACCGCTCCCCGTACCGGCCGTTCTTGTTGGCGGTGTCGAACACCGCCAGATGTTCGGGGGCGAGGTGGGGCGCCCCTTCGATCGTCTGACGACCGCAGATGTGGTCGTTGGCGGCCTGGATCTGGTCGGCGGAGAATCCGAGGGCCGACAGCAGGTCGAAGTCGGGGGACCGGTACCGCTCCTCGTCGAAGCCGAGTCGCTGCAGCGCCTCCTCTCCGAGGGTGTAGACGTTGAAGGCGTGGCGAAGCTCGAACACGCCGGGGAGGACGGCTTCGAGCCGGTCGAGCTCGGCGGCGGTGAATCCCTTGGCGGCCAGCGTCACCCGGTTGATGTGGGGTGCGCCGTCGAGGGACGACGTCCCGCCGATGTAGGTGACGATGTCGTCGATCTGGGTCTCGGAGTAGCCGAGGCGACGGAGGGCCGGGGTCACCGACTGGTTGACGATCTTGAAGTAGCCGCCACCGGCCAGCTTCTTGAACTTGACGAGGGCGAAGTCGGGCTCCACCCCCGTCGTGTCACAGTCCATCAGGAGCCCGATGGTGTTGTGCGACACGAACCCGTTCGCCACATAGGTGACGTTGTCGGGGACGGACAGGTCGTAGGTGAGTTCCTCCTCACCCAGTTCGGTGGCTTCCACCCGGTCGTAGAAGAAGCCGAGCAGATGACCGAGCTCCGGGTCGCCGGTCCGCTCGTAGAGCTCTTCGGCCGACCGGCGGGACACCATGCCGATGCGGTTCAGCGAGAGGAGCATCCGCTTGCGGAGCGCGTCGTTGTCGGGCACCAAACGGTCGATGAGGGAGCGAGGCACCGGGATGTGATCCTTCCGCGCCGCCTGGGGATGGTGCGGCGAGGCGAGCGCTGCCTGCTTCCTCCCCGAGATGAACCCGATCTCGGCGGCCCAGCGGGCGCTGTGATGCAGGTTCAACAAGCGCAGTTCGGCCACGGGATTGGATCCCCATCCCGGCTCGCTGAGACGCCGCGTCGTCGGATATCCGAGAGCCAGGAGCACGGTCTGGACGTCTCGAGAGAACTCGAGGGAGGTCGTCGACCAGCTCGCATACCCGCCGGCGTGGGTGTAGCCGTCGGCTTCGAAGAGGCCGCGGATGAACGCTCGGTAGACCTCGGGATCGTTGGTGTGGAGGACGGCGTCGGGGACGTGGGGTGTGTATCCCTTCCCGACGTGGTCAGCGGTCGGGGCGGTCTTGGCGAAGCCGCATGCCTCCCACCAGAGCGTCAACGCCACCGAGTCGAAGGCCACCTCGGTGTAGCCCGGTCGGTCGGTGAGCCGAGCCTCGATCCCGAACAGCTCCTTTCCGAGGTGGGTGAGGCGTTCGGCCACTTCGAAGTCTCCCCTGGTCACGGTGAACCGGAGTCCCTTGGCGTGGAGTGATCCGTCTCCCATGAAGTACCCGATCAGCTCCGCCAGCTCCGCCGACATCGTGCGGGGAACCCTCGTCGTGTGATCTGCGGTCCAATGCATCTCGCCGAGGGGAGGCAGCGTGACCACGTTCGGGGTCCCGATGAGTTGATTCATCTGGAGGGGTACCAGGTCGCCGGGTCGGAGGTCGGCGAAACGGCGCCACACCCATTCGCCGGAGGTCGGATCGACCACCTTGATCCGATGGGTCGGCGTACCCTGGATCCGGTAGCCGCGGCCCGTGTCCACGGTGACGACCGGTTCGACGCCGTTGACGTAGAACTTGGTCGCCCGGCGGGGTCCTTCATCGGTGGCCACGTCGACGTCGAGATCCTGCCATTGGGGACCGGCGGGATCCCCCAGGGAGCGGAGCCGCACCAGTCCCCGCTCGGTGGGTACCAATGACCCGCCCACCAAACAGCCCGTCGGAGCCAGCACCGTGGCCTGGGCGTTGCGGTAGCCGTACCGTTCGCCGAGGGCGAGGGCCTCGTCCCAGGATTTCCGGGCGGCGTCCAGCAGGTCGGCGGGAGCCAGCGTGGGGTCGATCCCCATCACCTGGTGGGAGACGCCTTCGTAGTCGGTGGCCGGCGCGTCGTAGGCGGCCCGGCGGTGGTTGCGGATCACCCGCAGCATGTGCTCCCGGTTCTCGGAGAACCGGGGGAACGGACCGACGACCGACGCCATCTCCGCCGAGGTGGCGTAGGCGGTCCCCGTCAGGATCGCCGTCAGCGCCCCGGCGATGGCCCGACCCTCGTCGGAGTCGTAGGCGATGCCCTGGCGCATCAGCAGCGAGCCCAGGTTGGCGTAGCCGAGGCCGAGGGTTCGGTAGTCGTAGGATCCCTGGGCGATCTCCTTCGAGGGGAAGTGGGCCATCGCCACCGAGATCTCCAGCACGATCGTCCACAGCCGGATGGCGTGCCGATAGGAGTCGATGTCGAAGATCCCCGTCTCGTCGTCGTAGAACCTGACGAGGTTGAGGGACGCCAGATTGCAGGCGGTGTCGTCGAGGAACATGTACTCGGAGCAAGGGTTCGACGCTCGGATGCGGCCGCCTTCGGGACAGGTGTGCCACTCGTTGATGGTGGTGTCGAACTGCAGGCCCGGGTCGGCGCAGGCCCAGGCGGCCTCGGCGATCCGATGCCACAGCTCCCGGGCCTTGATCGTCTTGCGAACGTTGCCGGTGGTCCGTTCGATGAGATCCCAGTCGCCGTCGTCGTAGACGGCCTGGAGGAACTCCCGGGTGACCCGCACCGAGTTGTTCGAGTTCTGGCCCGAGACGGTGGCGTAGGCCTCGCCGTTGAAGTCGGCGGGGAACCCTCCGTACTGGATGAGGATCTTCGCCTTCTCCTCTTCGACCTTCTTCCACTCGACGAAGGCCTCGATGTCGGGATGGTCGACGTCGAGGATCACCATCTTGGCGGCTCGCCGGGTGGTGCCTCCCGACTTGATGGCGCCGGCGGCCCGGTCGCCGATCTTGAGGAACGACATCACCCCCGAGGATTTGCCGCCGCCCGACAGCAGCTCGTTCTCGGCGCGGATGGCGCTGAAGTTGGACCCGGCCCCGGACCCGAACTTGAAGATCCGAGCCTCCCGCACCCACAGGTCCATGATCCCGCCGGGGGAGACGAGGTCGTCTTTCACGGAAAGTATGAAACAGTTGTGGACGGCGACGCCGTTGGCGACATAGGAGTCGTCTTCGTCCACCTGAAAGTTGTAGACCGTCCCGAAGAAGGGCTCCCGATCGACTGCCTTGACCCGGTAGGCGACGTCCTCGCCCACGCGGAGCTCGCGAGGCAGCATCGCTCCCGCGGGCTGCTCCACACCGCAGGCTTCTGCCAGCTCCACCGCGTCCTTCACCGAGATCTGCACCCGATAGTGGGGCACGGTGCCACCGGGGCGGACGGTCCCTCCGATGAGCGCAGGCGCGTAGCCGAGGGAGCGCGCGATCCTCCACACGGCCTCTGCGAGCCCACGGTTGGAGTGGTCGAAACAGAGGCTCTTCGAATTCCCCTGGTCCAGGACGCAGCCGTCGGCGGCGAACAGTCCCACGAGGAGCTGCAGGCGGTGCTCGGGGGGCAGGTCGTAGATCCATCCCGGGACGGACTTCCCGGCGAAGCCTTCCCCGAAGGTGTCGTGGAACCACCGCGCCAGAGGTCGGCGGGTATAGCGGAGGTGGGCCGTCCGCTGGCCGTTGGCGTACTCGACGGTGGTGGTGACCCCGAAGACGCGCTGCATCAGATCGGCGACGTCTTCGATCGAGGCCGCGTCGGCGGCGTCGAACACGAAGTTCACGCTGGCGAGTGCCCCGTCCCGGGTTTCATGCCCGATGCTCCCGTCTCCCAGCCAGCGGCCGAGGAGCCGCATCGTGGCTGGATCGTCGAATCGAATCATCCGGTTCATCGTCGGACGATGGGCAGCGTTTCTCGTGATGATCGAATCGTCGGTGATCTCGAAGTTGGGACCGCAATACGCGGCGAGATCGATGGGCGGGGGGACGGTTCCCGTGCTCGGTGGACGGGCGACCACCACATAGTCGCCGACCTCGAGGTCCGCGGCGTCGATCCACCGGGGTTTGGGCTCATGGCCCTGGCGGCGCCGACGCGCCTCGCCTGCCGGAATCGCGAGGATGGGATGGTTTCCGGTGGCAACGAGGTCGTGGGCGCCGAGTTTCGAGACGCGTACCCGGACGAGGTCTTCATCCACCTGTCGCTGCATGGTCTCGAGGACTCGGCGGTACCGGCCGCGATGGGTCAAGACGAGGTCACCGGGTTCGATCTTCTCGATCTTCTTCGACCCCTCCTTGGTCATGATCGCCGTCCCCGCCGGGAAACAGGCGTGCGGGGCGGGGCGGGAGTAGGAGTCGGGCGACTCCCTCATCTCGGCGGTGTCCTGGTCGATGTACCAGAAGCCCTGGGCGGGGCCGGTGAGACCGTAGGCGTGGTGGAGGCCGGTGTTGAACCACTGGGGAGAGTTCGGCGCCGCCATCTGGGTGGCGAGCATGTACTTGATCTCGTCCTCGAAGGCCTCGGCGTCGGCGGTGGAGGCGAAGTAGCCGTACCGCTCACCCCACCACCGCCAGGTGGAGGCCAGCCGGTCGAACACCTGGCGGGCCGACCGTTCGGGCCCGAGAACCGGGTTGCCCTCGGCGTCGAGGATCGGATTCCCCTCGTCGTCGTACTGGGGCACCCCGGCCTTGCGGAAGTACTTGGAGACCATGATGTCGGCAGCCACCTGGCTCCAATCCGCCGGGATCTCCGCGCCGGTCATCTCGAAGACGACCGATCCGTCCGGGTTGGTGATGCGGGTGTCCCGCCGAGACCATTCGATGGTGGAGTAGGGATCGACTCCCTCGGTGGTGAAGCGACGCTCGATGCGCAGACCCTCTGGCATTCCTTCTCTCCCTCTGCCTGCCCGGTCTCCCCCGGGATACGTCTCGATGCTGTGTCTCGCCGCTGTGCCTCGCTGCCGATCGGGGCGAGGACCCACAAGATGTTGTGGTCGGACGTGGCGAGGACCACGACATCTGGTAGGTGGACCCCAACCCTAATCACAACGGTGTAACTACGTCAATGGTATCCGTAGGTCGATTTTTCGCGACCTCGTGCACGTCGGGGAAGTGGAGGTCCCTGGGGAAGTGTCCGGCGACCGCCGGCGGGGAAGTGGAGGGCAACCTAGACGAGCAGGAGCCGAACGCGAAAACCCGACAGGTCACGCGTTTTCGCGTTCTCGGGGGATAGCCTCCGGCCCATGCACGACCCCATGGATCTGGCGGTGGCCGAGGCCCGTGCCGGTCTGGAAGAAGGCGGGATCCCGATCGGATCGGTGCTCGTGGTCGACGGTGAGGTGATGGGACGGGGACACAACCGTCGCGTACAGCGGGGCAGCGTGGTGCTCCACGCCGAGATGGACGCCCTGGAGCGGGCCGGGCGACTCCCGGCGTCCGCCTACCGGCGGTCCGTGCTGTACTCGACCCTGTCTCCCTGCGACATGTGTTCGGGGGCGGTGCTCCTCTACGGGATCCCCCGGGTGGTGGTCGGTGAGCATCGGACCTTTCGGGGGCCCGAGGAGTACCTCCGATCCCGCGGGGTGGAGGTGATCGTCGAGGATCGAGCCGACTGTATCGAGCTGATGCGACGGTTCATCGCCACCCGTCCCGAGCTCTGGTACGAGGACATCGGGGAGGACACCCCGGGCTGACGTCGGTCAGGCGGTGGCGTCGATGGAGATCCGCACCGTCGCCAAGGGCAGGCGCAGCTCGAAGGCGGAGAGGTGGTCCCGCCGATAGACGACGTCGCCGCCCATGAGACGGGCGAGCTGACGGGAGACGGTGAGTCCCAGGCCGATGGCGGCGGTCCTGCCCGGCATCGTGTTCACCGAGCGGTAGGCCTCGAAGATCTCGTCCTGGCGTTCGGGCGGAACGCCGGGCCCGTCGTCGGAGACCCGGAGCACCGCCTCGTCGCCCTCGGCGTACACGCTCACGTACACGTTCTCGCCGCCGTAGCGGTGGCTGTTCACCACCAGGTTCCGGACGATCTGACGCACCCGGAGGGGGTCGGCGAGGGTGGCGGTGGCCTCGAGGTCCATCCCGCTGATCTTCCACGTGTACTCGGAGGGGAGGTCGTCGATCACCCGTTGCGTCTGCTCGTCGAGGCGGAGGATCTCGGGACGGACGGTGAGCTCGGTCTCCTGGGCCCGGGCCGAGACGAGCAGATCCTCGATGATGTGGGCGACCTCGCGGCTCTGACGGGCGATGAGATCGATGAACTCCTCGATCTCCTCGGCGGTGAAGTCGTCCCAGCGGTGGGCCAACTCCGCCGACAGGCCCACCACCACCGACATGGGGGTGCGAAGCTCGTGGGAGACCGAGGCGATGAAGCGGTCCTTCGCTCGGACCAGGTCCTCGAGGGTCTCCCTCGCCTTGTCCCGACGCCACCAGGCGGCGAGCATGCGGGCGACCATGTCGAGGATCTGATGGTCGGTCTTCGTCCAGGTCCGGGGCTGCTCGGAGGCGATTCCCACGATGCCCACCCACGAGCCGTCGACCATCACCGGGTAGACCAACTCGGCGGCGAAGCCGATGGGATGCTCGGAGAAGTAGCTCCTCTCCACCGGCGGCAGGTCGTCGAGGCAGCCGAACTCGAAGGGCATGCCGGAACGGAGCATCTCCTGGGCGTTGGGCCACTCCGACCACGGGACGTCCCCCCGCAGTCCGGGGGTCGGTTGCACCCCCACCCACTGGGTCGTCCGACAGGTCGCCGCCCCCTCGGGGTCGACGGCGTTCTCGGCGAGGAAGGCGGTGTCGGCGCCGGTCGCCTCCGACACGGCCTTCAGGGCTCGCTCGATCGGTTCCTCGGTCTCGCCTTCCAGCAGGGAGTAGGAGCATTCGGCCAGGGCTCGCTCGACTCGGAGGGAGACGTCGCGTTCGGCGATCACCGCCTCGAGCCGAGACATCGTCTCCTCGCGGCTCCAAGCAGTGCCCAACAGGTCGCCGACGGCTCGGAGCAGATCCACTTCGTTGGGTCGCCATGTCCGGCCGGACGTGAAGTGGGCGAAGGTGACGTGCCCCTCCCAGCGCCCGTCGCACATCACCGGGATGTGGAGCGCGGCGACGATCCCGGCGGGGGACTCCTGGAAGACTCGGCGATCCGGTTCGGGGAGCTCGTCGAGGTCGGCGAAGGCGTAGGGCAGCCCGGCGGCGAGGCGATCGGCGACGTGGGGCACGTCGCTCCATCGCACCGAAGGCCACACCCGGCGGGGTGGGGTCGGCGGTTCCCGGAGGACCCAATGGACCGTGCGGGCGACGTCGGCGCCGGCCTCGTCGGTCCCGTTCCGGGCCACGAGCACGGCGTCGCACTCCACCGCCTCGGCGAGCTGGCGGAGGGCCTCCTCGATCTCGGCTCGGTCGTTCCCGGTGAGGAGGGCCCGGGTGCACTCGATCACCGCCTCTTCGTACCGGACCCGCCGGTAGGCGATGTCGAGGGCGGTCTCCAGGTCGGCGCGGTCGACGAGCTCTCCCGGGGACCGGCCACGGCTGCGGGGCAGTTCCCGGGCCCAGCCCACGATCGCTCCGACGATCGGGAGGGGGACGGCCATGGCCAGGAGCGCCGAGGCGGGCACTCCGAGGGTTCCTTCGGCGATGAGGACCCGACCCACCTCGAAGTTGGCGATGGCGCCGACGACCCCGGCGACGAGCCCGGCCCGCATCCCCCAGGTCGCGGCGACGGCGGCGACGGGGACCAGCGCCAGGGAGGTGACGAGGAGGAAGGTCGTCGACGAGCCCGCGGCGAGGGAGACGGCCACGGCGTAGCCGACGATGAGCAGTGTCGCCTGCAACGGTCTCAGGAGGCCGCTGCGCGCACCGTCCGGTGGTGCGGCTACCGCCTGGGGCGGCCGCCGCGTGTCCCCCTGCATCACAGATGTTCCATCGGCCGTTTTCGCGTTCTCTTGAGGGGTGGGGTGTCGGTCGAGCGGTGGCGGCGACCGGTCCGATGCGGGTACCGGTGGGTTCTGGGCTGCCGTGCCAGACTCGAGGCATGGGACGCCGGGAGCGCTGCGCCGAGGGAGCCGTCGACCTGTTCCAGCGCCGGTTCGGAGCGCCGCCGGAGACGGTGGCGGTCGCGCCCGGCCGGGTGAACCTGATCGGTGAGCACACCGACTACTGCCTGCTCCCCGTCCTCCCGATGGCGATCGATCGCTGGGTGGCGGTGGCCGTCGGCTCCGGGCCCGAGGGAAGGATCGGAGCGATCTCGACGGCCGAGGATGATCCGGATGGCCCGACCGTCGAGGGCTGGACGCGGTACGTGTCGGCGGCGGTGGCGGCGTCGGGGATCGACGGAGGTGTCGCCGTCGCGGTCGACGCCGACCTGCCCGCGGCCGGAGGCCTCTCCTCCTCGTCGGCGCTCACCGTCGCCGTGATCGCCGCCATCACGACGTGGGCGGGGCTCGACCTCGAGCCGGACGAGCTCGTGAGGCGGGCCGTGGAAGCGGAGCGCTCCCTGGGGGTCGCCGGAGGGGAGATGGACCAGACGGTGATCGTGCACGGACGCGCCGGGACGGCGCTCCGGGTCGACTTCCTCCCGCCCGGGCGTCGGACGGTGCCGGTGCCCGACGACTGGACGGTGCTGCTCGCCGACACGGGAGTCCCGGCGCCGAAGGCCGCCGGCGCTCGCCGGTCGTACAACGCCCGGGTGGTGGCGACCCGCCTCGGGGCGATCCTGCTCGCCGATCGGCTGGGCATGGACGCCGGGTCACCTCCGGCACTGGGACGGATCGCCGGGGGCGACCATCTCGCCGCGCTCGTCGAGGATCTTCCCGCGCAGATCTCCTCGGCCGAGGTCGTGCGTCTCGTCGATGGAGATCTTCACGCCGTCGTCGGAGAGCCGCCCCTCGTCGATCCCGCCGTGCCCCTGTCGGTCCGAGACGCCGCCCGACATGTCCTCTCGGAGGCGATCCGGGTGGACCGGTTCGAAGAGGCGATGCGATCCGGCGACCTCGACGGTGCCGGCATCCTCCTCGGGGACTCGCAGCGGAGCCTGGAGCGGTTCGGGGTGTCGACCCCCGGCATCGAGCGTCTCGTCGCGAGGCTGCAGGCGGGGGGCGCGGTGGGCGCCCGGCTCACCGGAGCGGGGTTCGGAGGGCACGTCGTCGCCCTCTGCCGACGGGAGCGGGCCGCCGAGGTGGCGGCCGTCGGCGGGTTCGCGGCTCGGGCGAGCGACGGCGTCTCGGTGTCGTGGGGCCGTTCGTGACGCTCACAGCACGCGCAGGGCCTCGGAGGTGTCGCGCTCTCGGCGTGTGAAGGCCCGCACCACCGCTAGGTCGCCGTGGCGACGCCGGGCGACCTCCAGGAGGCAGTCGATCACCACCCCGGTGATGGGGGGACCGAAGGCGGGAGGTGGCAGGGCGAGGGTGGTCGCCAGGTCGTCGCCGTGGACGACCAGCTCCAGGATGCGGGTGACCAGATACTGGTCGAGCAGCATCGCGCGGCCGCCGAAGACCCCGATTCGTCGGTCGGGCGGCTCACCGGCCAGCCGGGTCGTGAGACGCTCCAACGTCTCGTCCCAGGCGGTTCGCACCAGGGTGGGGCCACCACGGGCCTCGATCGCCGCCCGTTCCCGGATCTGGCGGTGCAGGGAGGTGGTGATGTCGTCGGCGAGTCCGTCCACCGACGTCAGGTACCCGGGGGCGTCGAGGAGGGGGGTGTGCGGTATCGGCTCGTCGAGATATCGCTGGACGGTGGTCACGGCCCGGGGCAGGTGGGCGGCGACCTCGCCGACGGTCATCAGTTCGAGGGCACTGGGCTCGTCCCATCGGTCGGTGAGCGCGGGATGGTCGAGGAGCGGGCGAACGAGGGCGGCCGCCTCGAGGAACACCTGTCGGAGGCTCATCGGAGACGCTCCACCAGCGCTGCCCGGCGGTCCGCCACGTCGATCGTCGTCCCCGTGATGCGTGCCTCCTCGGCCAGGAACGCCAGGAGGTGGGACTCGATGATGACCGAGAGATCCACCGGGCTCGGCCGTCCCTCGGCGGCGGCCCCCACGAAGGCGGCGACGAGCCCGTCGTCGCCGCCCCCGTGACCCCCGGTGCCGGCATCGACGGGGACCCGCCGAAGGGCTCCGGTGCGATGATCGGTGACCTCGATCTCCTGGCTTCGACCGAAGACCGCTCGCAGGGTGCCCTTCGTTCCGTCGTATCGCATGGTGCGTGCCTCCTCGGCCGAATGTCCGTGCATGCAGAGGACCATGGTGGCACCCGAGGCGGTCTCCATGGTCACCACCTGGTGGTCGACGACGTCGGAGTCGGCCCGATACACACACCGACCATAGGGGCCGGTTCGGAGGGCGATGCGGCGACCCTGGGGGGTCAGGTCGTCGCCGAGGACGTGGTGGGGCCAGCCGGTGGCGTCGGTGCCGAGGTAGATGCGTCGAGCGTCGTAGGGGCAGTCCACGACCGGGCAGGGGTCGGTGCAGCGTTCGGTCGCTCCGCCGGGGGCCCGCTCGGGACGGAACTCCAGGAGGGAGCCCATGGAAGAGAGCCGGACGACCGGATCGGGGACGTTCCAGGTGAGGATGTCGAAGTCGTGGCAGGCCTTCTGGACGATCATCGGGGTCGCCTCGGCGGCCCGGCCCCAGTTGCCGCGCACGAACGAATGCGCCATGTGCCAGGAGGCGACGTTCTCCCGATGCTCGACCGTCACCACCTCGCCGATGGAGCCCGACGTCACCAGCCGGTGGAGGGTGAGGAAGAAGGTGGTGAACCGCAGCACGTGGGCGACGTGAAGGTTCCCCTCGGCGGCCGCGGCGACCCGGGCGAGCTCGACGACGCCGTCGAGGTGGTGGGCGGCGGGTTTCTCGACCAACACCTCGTAGCCCGCCTCGAGGGCGGCGGTCGCCGCTCGGAGGTGGGTCCGATCGTCGGTGGCGATCACGGCGGCGGTGGCGATCCTCCCGTGGGAGAAGAGCTCGTCGGCATCGGCGAAGCGACGGGACGGCGGGATGTGGTGGTCGTCACCGAAGCGTCTCCGCCGCCGTGGGTCGGGGTCGGCCACGGCCACGAACCGGAGGCGATGGGGGAAGCGCAGGGCCCAGGCTCCGTAGACGAAGCGTCCCCGCTGTCCGGCTCCCACGAGCACCGCGTCCACGGTCATGGCGGGCACCCTAGGCCCGGGAGACGATCAGCGGCAGGCGAGGACGGCGTCGCGGGAGACCCCCACGTGGATCTGGGCGTGGGAGCCGAAGGTGCGGGCCTGGGCGAGGTCGTCGGTGCGGAGGGTGAGCAGGGCCCAGCCGACGATGCGCTGGGCGTGGGAGGCGAGTCGGGGCATCGTGTTCCGGTCGGGACTCCACGTCTCCACGACTTCGTCGAGCTCGGCCCACCGGGCGTTCGGGTCGTCCCAGCTGCCGCCGAGGATGTCCCTCGTGATGCAGTCGGGGCCGCCGGCGCGGGCGGCCGAGAGGGCGAACCCGGGGGGTTCGCCGTCGAGCCCGGGGAGGATCCCGGCGTCCCGGGGACCGCGGAGCTCGCCGTCACCGTCGCGGTCCCCGAATCCGGGTCCGCCGGGTCCGACGACGTGGTTCGCCGCCGCCTCGGCGGCCGCCTTCGCCTCTCGCAGGCTCTGCGCCGTCGCCCAGCGGTCGACGTGGGCGGCGACGACGGTGATCCGTTCGGTCAGCAGATCGGTGGGCGGTGGTTCGGCTTCGTCGGCGGGGATGGCCGTCGGGGAGGTGCAGGCCGCCAGCACCAGTGCCGCGACCATCCATCGTCTCATGGGACGGCCACCTCGATCCGGAGGCCGGCGATCGTGGTGGAGACCTCCCGCGTCCCCGTCATGACGACGGCCGCCGCCACGGGTGGTCGTCGCCGGGGAGCCGGGGTGTCGAACCGGAGCCGGTAGGCGTCGGCGTCGAGCACGGTGAGGCTCGCTCCGGCGAGATCGAAGGCGGTTCCGCCGGGCACGGAGGTGGGTCGGCAGCCGGTGAGCGACGCCAGCGGCTCGGTCGGTCCGGGCCCGCCGATGATGACGAGCTCGCCGAGGGCGGTGGCGCCGTTGGGATGACGGAGATACTCGGGGCGCCAGAGCAGCTCGGGGGTGCGATGGCGGCACAGGAACACGCCCAGGTGGGGCCCGAGGGGATGGAGGGGCACGAGGTCGAAGGACACCGTCACGGTGGTGCCGTCGGGGAGGGGAGCGGGCCGGGAGAAGGAGAAGACGGGGAGGGGATGCAGGCCCCGTCGCTCGAGCTCGGCGCGGTCGGCGTCGGGGTCGTCGCTGGCGAGGACGAACATCGCCGCGCCGGGGCCGTCGGCGAGAAAGGACCGCACGGCGTCGGCGAAGGAGGGTCGGTCCGGGGTCGCCGGCGGGATTCGGGCAGGGCGGGTCACCGCCACCAACTCCACGTAGCATCCCGGGCCGGGACCGCCGAGGAGGACGAGCCGGTTCGAGGTGCCGAAGGGATGATCGGCCCGGCCGGTGACGACGAAGCCGGCCTCGGCGTAGGCGTCGGCCGCCTCGTCGAGATCGGAGACGGCGTGGACGACGTGGTCGAGGCGGCGCACGGGCCGATTCTGGCCGAAACGCCGCCGCTCTGCCCGGTACGATCCTCCCATGGAGTACGCGGGGTTGAGGGCCGGCTTCCGCTGGCGCGTCCCGTCCAGGCTCAACCTGGCAGTGGCGTGTGCCGACGACCACCCGGCGGCCAAGGTGGCGCTCGTCCGGATCGACGGGTCGGGGCGTCGACACGAGCACACCTTCGGGGAGCTCGCCGACCTGTCGGGACGTCTCGCCGCCTCCCTCGCCGAACGCGGGGTCACCCGTGGCGACCGGGTGGCGATCGTCGCCCCCCAGTGCCTCGAGACCGGGCTCGCCCATCTGGCCATCTGGAAGCTGGGGGCGGTCTCGCTTCCCCTCGCCTCCCTCTTCGGCCCCGACGCCCTCGCCTATCGGTTGGAGGATTCGGGGGCGAAGCTGGCGATCGTGAGCCCCGACAACCTCGACAAGGTCCGGGAGGCGGCTCCGGGCCTCGACGTGGTGGTCACGGGTGAGGACGGTGATTTCGGGCGTCTCCTCGCCGGCCCCGCCGTCGCCGCCGTCGACACCGCCGCCGACGATCCCGCCTATCTCATCTACACGTCGGGGACGACCGGCCCGCCCAAGGGGGCGGTGCACGCCCACCGTTCCCTCATCGGGCATCTGCCCGGGTTCGAGTGCTACTACGAGTTCGCCGACCACGCCCCCGAGGGGAGGTACGACCGGGCGACCCTGCCCCATACCGGCCCGCCTGCTCCGGCGTCGGCCGACCTCATCTGGACGCCGGCGGATTGGGCGTGGATCGGCGGGTTGATGGACGTGCTGATCCCCGCCTGGTACTTCGGGATGGCGGTGCTCACCGCCGAAGGGGACTTCGATCCGCGCCGGGCGGTCGACCTCATCGGCGAGCATCGGATCACCCTGGCGTTCCTGCCGCCCACCGCCCTGAAGATGATGCGGCGTGACGGGGTGCGCCTCGACGGTGCTGCCCTGCGAGCCGTCTTCACCGGGGGTGAGGCCCTCGGCGCCGAGGTGCTCGCCTGGGGTACCGAGGCCCTCGGGGCGAGGATCAACGAGGGCTACGGACAGACCGAATGCAACCTGGTGGTGGGGAACTGCTCCTCGGTGTGGCCCGTCCGTCCCGGGTCGATGGGGAGGCCGATCCCCGGCCATGAGGTCGCTGTCCTCGACGACGACGGGAACCGGGTCGTCGGGGAGGTGGGGGAGATCGCCGTGAGGGGACCGGATCCGGTGATGATGCTCGGCTACTGGAACCGACCCGAGGCGACCGCCGAGAAATACCGGGACGGGTGGCTCCTCACCGGGGACCTGGGGGTGGAGGACGACGACGGCTACCTGTGGTTCCGTTCCCGCAAGGACGACGTCATCATCTCCCGCGGCTACCGGATCGGACCGGGGGAGATCGAGGAGTCCCTGATGAGCCATCCGGCGGTGGCGATGTGCGCGGTCGTCGGGGTGCCCGACGAGGTGCGGGGGGAGGTGCCGGCCGCCTTCGTGGTCCTGAAGCCCGGTCACCGCGCCTCCTTGGCCCTGGAGCTCGAGCTGCAGGAGCACGTCCGTACCCGCCTCGCCGCCCACGAGGTGCCACGCCGCGTCACCTTCGTCGACGACCTCCCGCGGACCACCACCGGCAAGATCATGCGGCGGGCGCTGCGGGAGCGCTGACCGGCCGGTCTCGGTGAGTCTCCGTCGGTTCGGGGAGCCCTGTCAGGGTGAACGGACGGTGACGGCACGCCCCGAAGCTCGGCGCCTCCCGAGGGAGGCGGGAACGGGACGGTCGGCGTCGAGGATCGTGAGCATCCGATGGTCCCGGGTCGGCGGACTCTACGCTCCCGGCCATGACCCAGCTCGGCCGCATCCTGGCGGACATCCTCGTTCCCGTGTTCCTGTTGGTGGCGACGGGAGCGGTCGCCGGGAGGAGGCTGGCGCTCGACTCGCGTTCCTTCGCCAAGGTCGCCTACTGGATCCTCGGGCCGGTGTTCGTCTTCGACATCCTCGCCAGGGCCGACCTCACCGCCGACCTGGTGGCCCGGGTGGTGGGGGCCTCGGTGTTGGCGATGTTGGCGGTCGGGTTGGCGGCGGTCCTCGTCGGACGCCTCTTCCGGCGTCCCGCCGACGTCGTGGCCGCCGGGTTGACGACCTCGGTGTACGGGAACGTCGGGAATTTCGGACTCGCCATCGTCGTCTTCACCTTCGGCGACTCGGCGCTTCCCCTCGCCGGGATCGTGTTGCTGGTCGTCAACGTCGTGGGCCTCGTCGTGGGCGTGGCCGCGGCGAACTGGGAGGAGGGGGGCGCGCTCGTCTCGCTGGGTCGGGCCCTGACGGCGCCGATGACCCTGGCGGTCGTCCCCGCCGTGTTCGTGAACGTCGCCGACGCCGAGCTTCCCCTGTGGTTGGGGCGCGCCACGACGCTGGTCGCCGCGGCGCTCATCCCGATGATGCTCCTCACCCTGGGGATCCAGCTCTCCGAGATGGGGATGCCTCGGTTCTCCGGAGACGTGGTCCGCACCCTCGTCGCCAAGCTGGTGGTCGCTCCCGCCGCCGCCGCCGCCGCCGTGTGGGGGGCCGGGCTGACGGGGATGCCGGCCGGGGTGGTGATCCTCCAGTTCGCGATGCCCCCGGCGGTCTTCACCGCCCTCATCGCCCTCGAACACGACCTGGCTCCGGATCTCGTCACCACCACGGTGCTCGCCGGGACGTTGGTGTCGGTGCTCACCCTGCCGGTGGTGATCGCCCTGCTGTGAACGGTCCTAGCCTTGCGGCCATGTCCGTCGCGTCACGTCTCGCTCCCTTCGGCAGCACCGTGTTCACCGAGATCACGGCTTTGGCTCGGGCCCACGGGGCCGTCGACCTCGGCCAGGGTTATCCCACCTGGGAAGGCCCCGACTTCGTCAAGGAAGCAGCCATCGAGGCGATCCGCAGCGCCTCGAACCAGTATCCGCCGTCGATGGGGATTCCGGAGCTGCGGGAAGCGATCGCCCGTCGGTGGGAGACCGACACGGGTCTGGCCGTCGACCCGGACACCCAGATCACCGTCACCTCCGGATGCACGGAGGCTCTGGCGGCGGCGTTCCTCGGGTTGTTCGAGCCGGGGGACGAGGTGATTCTCTTCGAACCCGTCTACGACGCCTATCCGGTGGGATGTGCCCTTTCGGGCGCCGTGGCTCGCTACGTGACGCTGCACCACCCCGGCTTCCGGATCGACCCGGAGGCGCTGGAGCGGGTCGTGAACCCGCGCACCCGGGCGGTGCTCGTCAACACTCCCCACAACCCGACCGGGCGGGTCTTCGACCGAGAGGAGCTGGAGGCGGTCGCCGAGATCTGTCGGCGACACGACCTGATCGCCATCACCGACGAGGTGTACGAACGCATGGTGTACGAGGGGACGCACCTGCGTCTGGCGACGTTCCCCGGCATGGCGGAACGGACCCTCACCCTGTCGTCGATCGGCAAGTCGTTCTCGCTCACGGGGTGGAAGACGGGATGGGCGATCGGACCCGAGTCCCTGACGGCGGCGGTGCGGGCGGCTCACCAGTTCCTCACCTTCACGACCCCGAACCCGATGCAGCACGGCGCCGCCGCCGCTCTGGCCGCACCCGACGCGTACTACGACGAACTCGTCGCCGGGTATCGCCGCCGTCGGGATCTCCTCACGGCGGGGCTCGCCGAGCTGGGGTTCGACGTGACCGTGCCGGAGGGCGCCTACTACGTCCTGGCGGATCACACGCCCTTCGGGTTTCCCGACGACGTCTCCTTCGTCCAGCACCTCATCACCGAGGTGGGGGTGGCGGCCATCCCTCCGTCGGCCTTCTACCCCTCGTCGGGGGAGGGGAGGCGGCTGGTGCGGTTCGCGTTCTGCAAGGACGAGGAGACCCTGGGGGAGGCGCTCCGGCGTCTGCGGCGCCTCCGCCCCTGAGGTCGGTCGCTCAACGCGCCTTCGGGGCGGGGGGTCGATGCGGGCCCACGGCCGCCGGGATGCTCGTCACCCGACGGACCGGAGGAGCTACCGTCGGATTCGTGGAAAGGTTCGGTTGGGGCATCGTGGGTTCGGGCCGGATGGCGGAGGCGATGGTGGCGACCCTCGCCGAGATGCGGTCGGCCCGGCCGGTCGCCGTGACGTCACGTTCCCCCGAACGGGCGGCCTCCTTCGCCGCCCGTCACGGACTGGCGGTGGCCGCCACCCCCGCCACCCTGGCCGAACGTCCCGACGTCGACGTCGTCTACGTGGCTTCCACCCACGACCGCCACGTCGACGACGCCGTCGCCGCCCTCGAACGGGGGGTTCCGGTCCTCTGTGAGAAGCCCCTCGCCCCCTCGGCGAAGCAAGCCCGTCGCCTCGTGGAGGTCGCCCGTCGAGAACGGGTCTTCCTCATGGAGGCGATGTGGATGGTCTTCCAACCGGCATGGGAGGTCCTCCTCGAACTCATCGACGAAGGACGGATCGGTGCCGTCCGGTACGTGGAGGCCGATTTCGGATTCCCGGCGGATCCCGACCCTGCTCGTCGGTGGCTGGATCCCCGACAGGCCGGAGGCGCCCTGCTCGACGTGGGGATCTATCCCGTCACCTTCGCACGGGCGTTGCTGGGAGATCCCGAGGTGGTGGCGGCCGTGCGGGTCGATGCCGACACCGGCGTCGATCTGCAGCTCGCCGCGGTGATGCGGCACCGGGGCGGCGCCCTCTCCGTCCTCGGGTGCTCCTTTCAGGCGGACACCGCCATCCAGGCCCTCGTCGCCGGTCCCGAGGGGAGGCTCGTGGTCCGCGCCCCCTTCCACCACTCGACCTCCATCGAGCACCGGCGACGGTCGAAGCTGGTCGAGACCTTCGACGTCGGTTATGTGGGTTCCGGCTACCGGTTCGAGGTCGAGGAGGTGCACCGCTGCCTCCGTCGGGGTCTGGTGGAGAGCCCCCGGTACCCCCTCGACACCTCCCTCGGCGTCCTCGCCCTGCTCGATCGGATCCGCGACGTCAGCGACCGGGCGGGATGAGGATGACCTTCCCGGTCGTCTCACGCCCTTCGAGCAGCTCGTGGGCTCGACCGGCCTCCTCGAGGGGGAGGCGCTCGCCGATGCGGACCCGGAGGCTTCCCTCGGCGATCCACTCGAAGAGGTCGCGGGCACGGCGCTCCATCTCCTCGCGGGTGGCGATGTAGTCGCCCAGGGTGGGGCGGGTCAGATACAGCGATCCGAGCTGGGAGAGGCGCAGGGGCGGGACGGGGTCGACCGGTCCGGAGGCGTTGCCGAAGGTGACCATCATTCCCCGGGGTCGGAGCAGCTCCATCGAGGCGTCGAAGGTGGCTGCCCCGACGCCGTCGTAGACGACGTGGAGGGGCTTGGGTCCGGCGAGCTCGGTGATGACCGCGCCGAAATCACGAGCGCGGTAGTCGATCACGTGGTCGGCGCCGGCGGCCTCGGCGAGGGCGACCTTCTCCGGTCCGCCCGCGGTGGCGAACACCTCGGCTCCGATCCGCTTCGCCATCTGGACGCACAGGAGCCCCACCCCGCCGGCGGCGGCGTGGATGAGGCAGCGCTCCCCGGCGGCGAGGGGATACGTGTCGTGGATGAGGTAGTGGGCGGTCATCCCCTGGAGCACGACGGCGGCGGCGGTCTCCAGCTCGATCTCCGGCGGGACCGGGACCAGCCGATCCTCGGGGACCACGACCTGCTCGGCGTAGGACCCGAGATGCAGCGGCCAGGCGACCCGATCTCCGGGCTGGAAGATGGAGGTGTCGGGACCGGTGGCCGTCACCACGCCGGCCCCCTCCATGCCGGGGATGAAGGGCGGTTCGACGGGATACAGACCGGTGCGATGGTAGGTGTCGATGAAGTTGAGGCCGGCGGCGGCGACCTCGACGAGCACCTCGCCCGATCCGGGGGTCGGATCCGGCAGGTCCACCCAGTCGAGCACCTCGGGGCCGCCGGTACGGCCGACCTGGATGGCGTGCACCTCGAACCTCCTTGCTCTGCCTCGCGGGAGCGTACCGACCTCAGAGCAGGCCGCGTCGACGTACCTCCGCCAGGAGATCCTCGTCGGAGACGGAGGAGAGGTCGGGGACGATCACGGGCGGCACCTCGAGGAGTTCGGACACCCGGTCCCGGAGGGTGCGGGCCCAGGCCCGTCCCTTCGCCCGGGCGTGCTCGCTCAGGGTCCCGTCGCCGTTGACCAGGTAGACGCGGGCTTCGATGAGCGGATTGGCTCGGGAGCCTCGCTCCCCGTACACCATGAGCACCGCCCCGACCGGGACGTCCTGGATGCCGCCGACCGCGACGAACTCCCCTTCGTACGCCCAGCCGGACGACTTGGTGGGATCCACCGCCCGGACCACCTTCGCCCAATTCTTGCGGCGCTCGTCTCCGATGAGGGGGATGTCGGCGGGGACGAGGGGCGGGTTCACGAATCTCGCCTCGCGGTCATGGCGGGAAGCGTATCGCGTAGGGGGCTGCGGCCGTGCGGGTTCGCCGTTCGGCATCCGCGAGGTGGTCGGTGATGCGTGCCGGGCGATCGGTTCGGGATGCGAGCAGGAATTGCGCCGTGGTTCACCGACCTCGTCCGGTACATTGGGGCCATGGCCACCCTTCGACTCTTCGCCGGGCTCCGTGACCTGGCCGGCAGCTCCCGTCTCGAGGTGGAGGGGGCCACGGTCGGTGAAGTCGTCGATCGGGCCGCCGAACGGTTTGGACCAAAGTTCGTCGAGATCGTCGAACGGTCCCGGATCTGGCTGAACGGCGACGAGGCCCGACCGACCGACCCGGTCGGCCCCGGGGACGAGGTGGCCGTCATCCCGCCGGTCTCCGGTGGTGCCGGGTCCTTCGCTCCGGTCGAGCGTGGCGTGGGTGTCGAGTCCGTCGCCGCCCTGGTGGCGGCGGGGGCCCTGGTGGTGGCCAATCTCTCCCAAAGCCCGGCCGTGTGGGCGGCGACCCTGGTCGGTGTGGCCGGTGCCTGGGCGGCCGACGTGGCGGTGTCGTCCTCGCGGTGGGGTCGGGACCTCCCGGCGACACCGATGATCCTGGCCGCTCCCGTCGCCGTGATCCTCGCCCACCTGCTCGGTCCGATCGGGTTCGGCTTGGCGGTGGCGGCGGCCGTCATCCTCGTCCTGTCGTGGGGGGTGCTGTCGGACTCGGCTCGGCTCCTCCCGGCGTTGGCCGCCGGAGTCACCCTGGGGGTCATGGTGGGGGCGGCGACGGCGTCCCTCGTCCTGGCCCGGACCGCCTTCGTGCCGGGGGGGCGGGCGGTCGGCGTCTTTTTGGCGGTGACGATCCTCGCCGGGGTCGCCGGGGCGATCACCGACCGCCTCGGCCACCTCACCTTCAGCGAGCCGTTCACCGTCACCGCCCTGGTCGCGGTGAGCGCGTCGGTGGCGGCGGCCGCCGCCTGGGACCTCGACGTCGTGACCTTCCTCGTCCTCGGGCTGATCCTCGCCATCGCCCTGGTGGCGGGCCGGGGCTTCGGTTCGATGGTACGGAGCGGCACCGTGTCGCTCACCCCCGAGGTCGGTGGGGCGTTCGTCGGGCTCGACGGGGCGCTGCTGGCGGCGGCGGTCTACTTCCCGCTGCTCCGTTTCCTCGTCTGAGGTGGTTTCCCCCAAGGGCCGGGGTTGGGTAGCCTGTGCGGGCGATGTCGCGTTCTGTGCCGACCCGCGGCAGCATCCTCCTGCTCTCCGTCGCCCTGGTGGCGACCCTCGCGCCGCGTCCGGCGCCGGCGGCGGTGACGAAGAGCCAGGTCCAGGCCGCCTGCGCCGACTCCGACACCCAGTACCAGGTCTACCTCGACGCCCGGAAGCGGTTCGAGGAGGCGGCGCTGCAGTACGAGCAGATACGGGTCGAGATCGACGAGCTGGAGCATGCCCAGGAGTTCGCCACCCGGGTCGCCGCCAACCGCCGCCAGGAGATCGCCGACGTCGAACGTCGGATCCGCGAGCAGGCCATCGAGCGGTACATGCAGGGGGGTGCCGCCAACTCGGAGTTGGTGTTCCTCGCCGGGTCGGTGGACGAGCTGATCACCGGCCAGGAGTTTCTGTCGGCGGCGAGCGAAGCCGACGTCGGCTCCCTCGACGACCTCCTGGCGCTGCGAGCCGACCTTCAGCGATTCCAGGACGAGCTCGCCGAGCGGGAGACCCGCCTTCGGGAGGTGGAGGAGCTTCGCGCCCAGATCACCGCCGAGCTCGAAGAGGTGACCAACGCCGAGCGTGAGGCCTTCGGGAAGTTGTCGGCCGATTGCAAGCGTCTACGCCGACAGTACGAGCGAGAGCTGGCGGCGGCCCGGGCACGGGAAGCGGCACGACGGGGATCGGCTGCGGGCGGTGTCCCCTCCGGGGCAACCCCGGGATTCGTCTGCCCGTTCCCGGGTTCGTCGTTCATCGACACCTGGGGTGCACCCCGTTCGGGTGGGCGTACCCACAAGGGGACGGACATCTTCGGGCCCTGGAACGCCAACATCATCGCGGTGGCGTCGGGGACGGTGGTCACCCGGGTGGGAGGGTTGGGCGGTTATGCCATCTGGCTCATCTCGGACTACGGCGTCGCGTACTACTACGCACACCTGTCCGGCTTCAACGTGAAATCCGGGCAGCGGGTAGAGGCCGGCCAGGTCATCGGTTTCAACGGGAACTCGGGCAATGCTCGCGGGGGCGCGCCCCACGTGCATTTCCAGCTCCATCCGGGAGGTCGGGGCTCGGCGGCGGTGAACCCGTATCCCACCCTGAAGCGGGCCTGCGGGTAGGCTGACGTCGTGAGCGAGACCCGCCGCCGGCTCGACCGTGTGCTCTCCTCGGAGTTCGTCGCCGACCTCGACGAACTCGACCTCGATGAACTTCGGGAGCGGAGGCGTCTGGCCGACGAGGTCGAGAACGAGCTCTCCTTCTATCGGCGGATGCTCCACGGTCGCATCGACCTGTTGCGCTTCGAGCTTCGTCGCCGTCGCGGGGAGGAGCGCCGTTCCCTCATCGAGGCCCTGCCCCACATCCTGGCCGATGCGCCCGCGGGGCGGCCTCCGGAGGCCACAGATCATCGGCCGCGCCACGTCGTGGCGGATCTCCCTCCCCTTCCCGACGTCGGGAGGCGGGAGGTGGATCAGGTCCTCGGTACCGACATCTTCGCCCGTCTCGACGAGATCGAAGAGGGCGAGATCGAGGCGGCGATCGCCGGGCTGATCGAGGTCGAGGAGCGGATCTCACAGCAACGACGGGCGGTGCAGGCGGTGGCCGACCGGCTGGCGAAGGCGGTGGCGGATCGCTACCGCCGCGAAGGCGAGTCCGATTCGGTCGTCCGATAGCTCCTATCCGCCGGCTCCGAGCGACGCCGGTGAAGGTCGGTGAACGATGCAGGTGGAGGTCGTGCGTTCAGGGATGGTCGAGGCGGTCCACGATGTGACCGTCGCAGCCGTCGCGCCCGACGGCAGGATCATCGCCGTGGCAGGCGACCGAGAGCGTCGTTGCTACTTCCGTTCGGCGGCGAAGCCGATCCAGGCGGCCGTCTGTCTCGAGGTGGGTGCCGAGCTGACCCCCGCCGAGACCGCGCTGGCCTGTGCGAGCCACGACGGCTTCCCGGTCCACGTCGAGATCGTGCGCAGCCTGCTCACGAAGGCGGGGTTCACCGAGCACGACCTGCGGTGTCCACCCGCATGGCCGCTCGCGCCCGGGGCCGTCCGTCGCGTGGCCTTCGACGGCCACCGAACCGGACGACGGCTCTGGCACAACTGCTCCGGCAAGCACGCCGCCATGCTGGCGGCATCCCGGGCGGCGGGATGGGACCCGGCGGCCTACGTCGATCCCACCCATCCCCTCCAGCGGCGCATCACCGCCCTCGTGGAGGAGCTTGTCGAGGAGTCGGTCGACCCGGTCGGGATCGACGGCTGCGGCGTGCCGGTCTTCGCGACGTCGGTGCTGGGGATCGCCCGGGCCTACGCGCGGCTCGGCACCGAGCGCCGCTTCGATGCCGTGACGGGGGCGATGCGAACCTACCCCGCGCTCGTGTCCGGCCCTGGAAATCCCGACGCCCTGCTCGCGGCGGCGTTGGGCGGATTCGCCAAGCGGGGGGCCTTGGGGTGTCTCGGGGTGGGGATCCCGGGGGTGGTCGGCCTGGCGGTGAAGGTCTGGGACGGGTCGTCACGGGCGGCGGGGGTCGCGGCCGCCGCCGCCCTGCGGATGCTGGGAGTCGTCCCCCCTGGTGCGGTGAAGGCGGTGGACGCCCTGGAGCATCCCCCGGTCTCGGGTGGGGGACGGGTCGTGGGCGAGATGCGCGTCGTCGGCGGGTTCGACCGATGACGCTGCACCGGAGCTGGGACACCCCCGCGTGGGAGGCTCCACCCCTGGCGCCGGCGGTGGGGCCCTTCGCCCGCCGGGAGTTCCTCCGGGTGATGTGGGAGCATCGCCGAGGTCCGGGCGACGAGCTGGTCTTCGCCGAATCCCCCGAAGGCCTCGTCCCTCTCGTCGCCCGAGACGGGCTCGTCGGGTTCGTCGGCGAAGCCGACCTCACCGACTACCACAGCCCCCTGGGGTCGGATCCTCGCCCCGCCCTCGCCGAGGCCGTGGCGGGGATCGGTGGCACCTGGGTGCTGGATTCGATCCCGGCGGAGGTGGTGGATGCGGTGGTGGAGGGGTTGGAAGGGGGCGGAGCGAACGTCGAGGTGGCGGACGACACGGTGACCGCCGTGGTCCCGCTGCCCGACACCTTCGACGACTACCTGGCTTCCATCGGCAAGAAGCAGCGCCACGAGCTGCGGAGGAAGCGGCGGAGATACCTCGAAGAGGTCGGCGAGATGCTCCACGAGGCCCATCACGACGCCGGTTGGGCGTTCGTCGAGTTCGTGCGGCTGCACCGGTTGGCGTCGGGCCCGAAGGGCTCGTTCATGACCGTCGAGATGGAGGCGCTGTTCCGGTCGTTGGTCGTGCTGGAGGGGTGGCGGATCGACCTCCTCCGGGTGCCGGGGACGGAGCGGGCGGCGGCGGCGATCTTCGGATACGCGGACGCCGACGGATATTTCCTGTACAACTCGGCCTACGATCCCGGGTTGGCGGCCGCGTCACCGGGATGGGTCCTGCTGGGATCGATGATCGAACGGGCGATCCGTGAAGGTCGTCCCCGATTCGATTTCTTGAAGGGTGACGAGGAGTACAAGTTCCGGCTCGGTGCGGAGGAGCGACGGTTGTGCAAAGTGAGGGCTCGGCGATGATCCATCGGGTGGTGTTCCTCTCCATGCACACCTCGCCGCTGCTCACCCCCGGTGAAGGCACGGCCGGGGGGATGAACGTGTACGTGGACGAGCTGGCCCGGGCGATGGCTGCTCGCGGGATCGAGGTCGACGTGTTCACTCGACGGGAACGTCCCGACGTGGCCGACGTCGTCGAGGTGTCCTCCCGGTACCGGGTCCAGCACGTGACCGCCGGGCCGCTGCGCGGGGTCGACACGGCGGATCTGGCCCTCTTCGTGACGGAGTTCGCCGACGAGGTCGCCCGCCGCATGGGCCAGATGGCGTCACCGCCCGACGTGGTCCACTCCCACTACTGGCTCTCCGGGTGGGCGGCGATCGTCCTGAAACGGAGGCTTGGGGTCCCGGTGGCGCATTCCTTCCACACCCTGGGTCGCATCAAGGATCTGAACCGCCGCTCCGACGATCCTCCCGAACCGCTCCTCCGTATCGCCACCGAACACGAGGTGATCGACGAGGCCGACTGCGTGGTGACCTCCACACCTGCGGAGGCGGCCGACATGCTGGAGCATTACGGGGCCGACCCGGGGCGCCTCTGCACGTCGCCACCGGGGGTGGATCGCACCGTGTTCCATCCCGGCTCGAAGATGGCTGCCCGGTGGAGACTCGGACTGGATGGGGGCCCGCGGATGCTGTACGTGGGGCGGATCCAGCCTCTGAAGGGCGTCGACGTGGCGCTGGAGGCCTTCGCCCGACTCGCCGACCGGATCCCGGGTCTGGAGCTCGACGTGATCGGCGGTCCCAGCGGCTCCAACGGGAGCTCCGAGCTGGGACGACTCGTCGATCGGGTGCGGGAGCTGTCCCTGGACACGCGGGTTCGGTTCCGGGGAACGGTCGCCCATCGGGCGCTCGCCGACTGGTATCGAGCGGCGGACGTCCTCACCGTGCCCTCGCGGAGTGAATCCTTCGGACTGGTGGCGGTCGAGGCGCAGGCGTGTGGGCTTCCTGTGGTGGCCGCCCGGGTGGGAGGCCTCCCCGATGTGGTGCAGGACGGACGCTCGGGGCTCCTCGTCGACGGGTGGGACCCGGCCGACCATGCCCAGGCGCTGGCGGCGGTGTTGACCGACGGACGGCTCGCCGAGGACCTGTCGGCGGGAGCGGTGGCCTGGTCGGAGCGGTTCTCATGGCCCGCGACGGTGGACCGATTCCTGGAGCTGTACGGCGGGATCGTCGCCCGTGTCGGGCTCTGAGCTGCTCACCGACGTGATTCGAGGTTGGGTCGCCGACCCGTCCTCGGCGGTGGAGTACGCCGAGGAGGTGGAGGGGCGCTGGGCGATCCGCGTGCGGCAGGAGGCTCGTCCGTACACGACGGTGTGGTGGACGCCGGGAGAGCGGAGTATCCGGTTCGAGGCGTACGTCCTGCCGCTCCCCTCCGACACGCCCGCGGCGATGCTGTATCAGTGTCTCGTCCGGAATCGGGACACCTGGCGGGTCCGCTTCGCCGTCGACCGTCGGGAGGGGGCGGTGCTCTTGGTCGGTCGGATCCCGGTGGAGTGCCTGACTCGGGACGAGTTGGAGCTCGCGCTCGGCGAGGTGTACGAGACGATCGAGGTGGCCTATCCGTCGCTGGTCCGGCTGTTCGGAGAGCGCGAAACTTCGCCGTAGAAACTTGTGCACAAGGCACTGTGCACAACCCTCTGTGGAAACCTGTGGAGATCGTGGAAAACCGGGAGAATGCTGGTCAAGTTGAGTCGGAACATGGTCAGATATCGTCGGAAATCATCGAATAGATGGCCCGTTCTGGGCTCGACGACCTGGTTGACGCCGACCGCCGTGCTCCGTACATTCGAGGACGCAACGCCCAAGGTGCCGATCCGGGACCAGCGAACCGTTCGGGGAAGTGCGGGGAGCAGGTCGGTGAGGTTCCTTGGGCGTTTGCGCGCCCTGGGTGACGTCCCCCGATGGGGCGATGACCGGGCCTGCCGTCGACGGACTACTCCACGCAGACCGTGGCGAGGGCGGCGAAATCGATGCAGAGGGCGCCGTCGACGGCGAGGAGGATCTCGGGGGGCTCGGGCGGTGGCTCCCGGTGCGGAGCGGGGGCGCGGCGCACCGAGGCTCGCGGGGGCGTCGTGGTCGTGGTGGTCGCAGGCGGCGTCGTGGTCGTGGTGGTGGCAGGCGGTGGGGTGGTCGTGGTG
>Ga0256839_1001196_pt1 | contig 32123 bp, 33 predicted proteins | sample 354166metaG_FD_185968 | JGI IMG/M metagenome (GOLD analysis project Ga0256839, IMG submission 185968) | Hydrothermal vent microbial communities from Mid Atlantic Ridge, Atlantic Ocean - 354-166 | ecosystem: Environmental > Aquatic > Marine > Hydrothermal vents | place: Atlantic Ocean: Mid... | reverse complement strand
AGACCAGCGTTCTCTCGTCGGCAAAGGGCGGCAGCTCATAGCCCCGGACCACGTTTATGGGCTTAGAGAAGCCCTTTTGTTGCAGATAGATCCGCAGAAAATCGCCTCCGATGGCCGAGCCCCCCATCCCACAAACCAGTACGCGTGCAAATGGCTCTTCTACAGAGATGCCAGAGGCCAGCTCCCAAGCCGAGCTCAGTTGTCCCGAAAAGCCCCTAAGCAGTACTCCCATTCGGGAGCGATCCCCTGCGGCTAAGTCTTCAGCATCTTCCCAGTCCGAGTTAGGATGTCGCTCGTGCATCCGCACACCTCCAACGAATTAACGCACTCAGGATAAGCATGTATTGCAGTGTACCTCTTCCATGTTTCCGACGTCATCATCGCATCTGCGGGTTGCAGATCTCCGTTAAAGCCCACGCTAAGTCCCGAGATACCTCGAAGTTGTGTCTCCGCGCGTGCTCGACGTTGATCCCTAGGGGGACGTTTAACCTCTCATCCCGACAGAAGGCGAGGATCTCCCGTACGATGCGCTCGATCACCGCGATGGAACGCCAGGCCGTCCCGAGCCAGCCCCGGAGGATCTCGGCCTCTACCGATCGAGGGATCTTCACCCCCATCCACCGGAGAAACTCGAGATCCTGCTGGGAAGAGATCGGGGCAAAGCTCAAAAAGATCCGCCGAGGGGCTTCCCCTCCCTCCCGGCAGAGATCGTGATAGCCCTTGAGGAGCCTTTGCGTGCTCTCCGCCTCGTAGAGCAGCTGCGTGGTGAAGAAGCGGATCCCGGAGCGGGCCTTCTCGAGAAGCCTTTGGGGTTCCCTCTCGCGGGTGGGAATCGCGATCCCGCCTAGGAAGAACTCGTACCCTTGAGGTGCGAGTTCCTGAGAGATGCGGTGGGCGGCCTCTGCCACCGACGGCCCGGGATAGCGGATCCGATGGGACTCCCCCCCTACGAGCAGGAGGTTTCGGATCCCGTACTCCCGCCAGGTGCGGAGGAGCCACCGCCTCTGGTTGGCCCAATGGGTGTAGACGACCCGGCGGCTGACGATCGCCTCCACGCGAACACGCCCGCAGGCTCCCCCTTGGAGAAGGTGTGCAAAGGCCCGGGGCTCGAGCTTGGGGACGAAGGGGACGGTTCGCAGCCCGGGGCGGGCCTCCTCCTGTCGCACCTCGGGGACGTGGACGGCGTCAATGGCCGGGACATCCTCTATTAGCCGGTAGACGCTCTCCGCGGAGGCCTGTACGGCTGCCCGAGGGGTTCCCCGCGGGGGCGGGATCACCGTGTAGATGAGCACCCCCTCCCGAGGGTTTACGGTCTTCTCGCGGAACCGCCGCCCCTCAAGGCCGCCCTTCTCCCCTCCCCCACCCATTCCGCTTCTCAAAGGACCCCGATCCGATCCGCAGCGCCCAGAGGCCAAGATCAAGAGGCCCAAGATCACTCGAGCGCCTGCAGGGCATGGATGAGCTCGACGAGGGCCTCGGCGGCCTCGGCCCCCTTGTTGCCCTTGATCCCGGCGCGCTCCCAGGCCTGCTCCGCCGTATCCGTCGTGAGGATCCCGTACACCAAGGGGACCTCCCCCTCCAGCGCGAGCCGCGTGAGCCCCTGGGTGACCGCCTGGCAGATGTACTCGAAGTGGGGGGTTTCGCCGCGGATCACGCAGCCCAAGGGGAGAATCCCGTCGTATTGCTGCGTCCTCATCAGGGCTTGCACGGCCTGGGGCAGCTCGAAGGCCCCGGGAACCCAGAGGACGTCCACGTCCTCCTCGGAAGCCCCTAGACGATGGAGACAAGAGAGGGCCCCCTCGAGCAGCTTCTCCGTGATGCCGCGGTTGAAGCGGCTTATGGCGATCGCAATCCGTAAGCCCTCGGCGGAGAGCTTGCCCTCAATCGTTCGGCTCATCGCGACCGTCTACGGGAAGGGGCTCCGGCCCCTCCGGTCGGAAGAGGTCCTCCAGCTTGTGGCCCAGCTTCTCGTACTTGGTTCGGAGATAGCGGTAGTTGTGTTCGTTGGGAGGCACGGTGAGCGGGATCTGATCGACGATTCGCAGCCCGTAGCTCTCCAGACCCACGATCTTCTTCGGGTTGTTCGTGAGGATCCGGAGGGTCGTAAGCCCCAGATCCCGCAGGATCTGAGCCCCCAGGCCGTACTCCCGCAGATCCGCGGGGAACCCCAATCGGTGGTTCGCCTCCACCGTGTCGAGCCCCTCGTCCTGGAGGTGGTACGCGCGAATCTTGTTCCCCAGTCCGATGCCGCGGCCCTCCTGGCGCAGGTAGAGAAAGACCCCCAGCCCCTCTTCGTGGATGCGCCGTAGGGCCGCCTCCACCTGCTCCCCGCAGTCGCACTTGAGGGACCCAAAGACGTCGCCCGTCAGGCACTCGGAGTGAACCCGCACCAAGACGTTCTCCCGTCCGGCCACCTCCCCTTTGACCAGGGCGATGTGCTCCTTCCCGTCGATGAGGCTGCGGTAGGCGTGGATCTCGAACTCGCCGAAGCGGGTGGGCAGCCGGGCCGCGGCGATCCGCTCCACCAGGGTTTCGCGCTGGAGGCGGTACCGGATGAGGTCGGCGATGCTGATGATGACAAGCCCGAAGCGCTCGGCGAACTCCCGCAGCTGGGGCAGCCGGGCCATGGTGCCATCCTCGTTCATGATCTCGCAGATGACCGCCGCGGGGTAGAGGCCCGCCAGCTTCACGAGATCGACACTGGCCTCCGTGTGCCCGGCGCGCTGGAGCACCCCCCCGGGCCGGGCCCGCAACGGGAAGACGTGCCCCGGCTTCACCAAGTCCTCGGGCTTGGTGTTAGGGTCGATCAGCGTCTTGATGGTGTGTGCCCGATCATAGGCCGAGATCCCCGTGCTGATCCCCCGCCGCGCGTCCACGGAGACGGTGAACGCGCAGCTGTTCTCGTGCGGATCGCTGGGGACCATCAGCTTAAGCCCCAGCTCCTCTAAGCGCTCCTCCGTCATGGGGACGCAGATGAGGCCCCGGGCGTACTTGGCCATGAAGTTGATCTTCTCCGGTGTCACCTTCTCCGCCGCCAGGACGAGATCCCCCTCGTTCTCGCGGTCCTCGTCGTCGACGACGATGACCATCTCGCCCCGGCGGAGGGCCGCAAGGGCTTCTTCCACGGTGTTCAGCGGCATTCGCGCTCTGCCCCCCTCCGCTGGCACTGAAGCTGTTTGGCCACGTATTTTGCGAGGATGTCAAACTCCACGTTCACTCTAGCACCCGGTCCGCGCGCCTGCAAGGTCGTGTTCCGGTAGGTGTGCGGGATGACCGCAACGCGGAAGCGTCCCCCCTCCACCCCGAAGGGCGTAAGGCTGATTCCGTCCACGGCGATCGAGCCCTTCTCCACGATCCAGGGATCGTACTCCGGGTCCACCCGGAACGCGAAGAGATAGGAGCCGTCGGGCTGAGGCTCCACCGCCCGCACTTCGCCCACGGCGTCCACGTGGCCCTGCAGGAGGTGCCCCCCCAGGAACTCCCCCGCGCGCAGGGGAAGCTCCAAGTTCACCCGGTCGCCCTCGGCGAGCTCCCCCAGCGTGGTGCGGCGGAGCGTCTCCGGGCTCAGCTCCGCCGCAAACGTCCCGGCGTGGGGGTCTACGGCCACGGCGGTGAGGCAGACCCCGTTCACGGCGACGCTGCCCCCCACCGCCAGATCCCGGACGAGGGAAGGAGCGCAGACGATGAGACGCCCCTCCCGGTGAGCCCGCACCTCCCCCAGCGCTTGGACGATGCCGGTGAACATCCGGTGAATGATACCATCGAGGGCTTGCGAGTTGCAATCCCTTTCGGGCTGAAGTAGACTGAATCCGAACCCTCTCGCCTCAGGGGAGCTTCGAAGGATGGGATCCCTTCAACTTCATACCCAGGACGATGCACGATCGAGGAACAGAGGACACACGGGCGCGACGGCGGACGATCGGGGACCTCGTGCGATCCGGGGGTAGGTCTGGGCCAAGGACCGCTCTGGCAGCCTTCGCGATCGCCCTTGCGCTTGCAGCCGCAGCTACGACGCCCTACGAGCGAGAAGCTCAGGCCTCTCAAGACGGCGATCCCGAAGCCCGCCCGTATTGGGAACGTTCCATCCGAGGCGATGAGGAGGAGATTCTCGTACGTCCCAAACTGGCGGAGTTCGTCTTCGGCAGCCGGGGCGGCGCGCTGCGGAGCGTCTACCTCTACTTCGCTCCCGCGGGCATCCTCCCGACGGAACTCATCCCCGATACGGAGACGCGCCCCGCAGCGGAGAGGGGCCGTCGCGAACGCGTCTACGTGCAGGGAGCGGTCTTCCCGTTGCAGATCCTAGACGGAGGGGTTCCGGACGGGGACAGAACCTACTCCGTCTCGGCGGAGCGCCGCGACGACGAGGTCTTCCTCGAGTTCGTTGCGGATTGGCCCTCCGGCTTGCAGGTCGTCAAACGGTATCGGGTCGCCGAGACGGCCGTCTACACCCTTCGAGTGGAGGTGGAGATCCGGAACCCCACGGATGCCGAGCTCCTGCTGGCCCCGAACACCACGCTGGTGGTCGGTCGGGGCGTGGGGCGCTCGCCCGATCCCGACGCCCAGGTCCGCTTCCTGTACGGCACGGAGGTGCGCACGGAACCGCTGGAGGCTCCGGACTTCCGCGGAATCGGCTTCGTCGGGGATGGGCTGGCCTTCTTCCTCCGGGATGCAGGGGATCGTCCCCTCGAAGACCTACGCCCTCGACGCCTCGTCGGGAGCGAAGGACAGGTCCTATGGGGGTTGGCTCTCCCCTCACGCCCTCTCCCCCCCCGGCAGAGCCTCCGCTGGGCGTTCACCCTCTATGCCGGCCGCGCGAAGTACACCCTGCTCGACGAGCAGGGGTTAGGAGGTCTTGCCCCCCCCGGGCTCTTCTCCCAGCTCGTCATCGCCGTGGTGGAGCTCCTCGACTGGCTCTATCGGGCCACGGGGAACTACGGCTACGCCATCATCCTCTTTACGCTGATCACGCGGATCCTGCTGTTCCCCCTGACACGCCAGCAGTTCCACGCCATGGCCAAGATGGCCGAGCTGCGCCCCAAGCTCGAGAAGCTCCAGCAGCGCTATCCCACCTTCAGACGCCTGCGGGAGCTCCACCCCAACCTCGGCGACGAGGAGCTGATGAAGCGCGACCGGGAGAACCGCCGCGCCCTCCAAGAGAAGATGATGGAGCTCTATCGCGAGGAGGGGGTCAACCCCCTGGGGGGCTGCCTCCCCCTGCTGATCCAGTTCCCCATCCTCATCATCCTGTGGCGGGCCATCCTCTACAGCGCCGAGGCCATCCACCTAAGCCCCGGCTTCCTCTGGATGGACGACCTCTCCCTGCGGGATCCGTATTACCTGATCGTGGCGCTCACCGCCCTGGCGATGATCCTGCAGACGAAGACCACCCCGACGATGAACACCTCCTCCCAAGGCCCCAACCCCATGATCATGATGCTCTTCTCCATCGGGCTCATGGTGCTGTTCCTCAAGGATTTCCCCTCCGGACTGTGGCTCTACTACTTCCTCACGACCGTGATCCAAGTGGGACAGCAGGTCTTCATCAACTGGGAGCTGGAGCAGCTGCAGCGCAAGAGGTCGTCCGATACGGAGACGGGCCGGGATCGGGAGGGACGTCCGTCGGCCTCGGCCGCGACGGCCCCCCCCGCCAACGACACGGACACGGACACAGACACGGACGCCGACACCGGGAGCGAGGACCTTGCCGATGCCGGTCGCAAGGGCCGCGAACGCGACGGGAAGGAGCCAAGGCAGCCCAGCCGAGCGCGGCGGTCGGAGGAAGAGCCACCGACGCCTTGACCGCCCGATCGCACGACGGCGCGTGTCTGCTCTGCGATGGAGACGAGGGAAGCGGGAGATCCTGTGAGCGAGCTGCGCTCGAGGTGCCGGGAAGCGGTACGGAGCTACTTCCGAGAGCTGGTCGCGATCCTGGGGGAGCCTCATGTGGAAGTCCGCCTCACCCACCGAGCGGACCGGGAGTTCCACGTAGACCTCCAGGGGACCGAAGCGCTTCGGGATGCGGACACACAAACGCTGCGTTCTTTGGGGTATTTGGCCGAGATCGCCGTGCGGCGCCGGCTGGGGGAGACGGTCGAAGTGCACCTCGACATCAATTCCCGCAAGGAGCGCCGTGCTGCCGAGCTGCGCCGACTCGCCCGGGAGTGGGCGATGGAGGCCCTGCAGCGAGGGCAGCCTCTAGAGCTCGCCCCCATGGAGGCCTACGAGCGCAAAGCCATCCATGAGGCCCTGGCGGAGGATCCCAGGGTGCGCACCCACAGCAAGGGACGCGGAAGGAACCGACGGGTGGTCATCGAGCCCTTCTCCTCCACGCCGGACGGCCTAGCGCCAGGGGAGGACGAACTCCCAGTTCGGGCCGCGGAAGTACGTCCCGACGATGATCAAGGCCACAAACAGGAAGACCGTTAGGGTGAAGAGGGCTACGGTTACCGGCCGCTCCCGGAGTCGGCGTCCCGGCGGTTGAGAGCGATCGGAGCGCCAAAACTCGAGACGGTGCTCGATGTAGGGGATGGCCATCCAGAAGAAGACGAGCAACCCCGGCAGGATGACCCCGCCCAAGGCGATGGAGTTGAGGAACCCGCCCAAGTTCGGGGAGATGGCCAACAGCTCTTGGATCCCTAGGAAATACCACGGGGCCTTCTCGGGGTTGGGAGTGAAGGTCGGGGTGGCCGCCTGCTCCAGCGGGGCGTCCACGAACAGCGCATAGATGCTCAACCCCCCTAGCAGGAAGAAGAAGAGGGCGAAGACCACGTAGAGGTAATAGGGATAGGTGAGGATCTCCTCGCGCTCCTCGAGGGGGGCAGGGATACGCTTCTCAAAGACCTGAACCATCATCTCCACGGTCCGCTCGGTGAAGGGATGGCGCGAAGGGATTTCCTTCACCAAGTCACGGTCCAACAGGTAGACCAACAGGTCCCGCAGGATCTCGAAGTCCGGGGGATCGCCGCCGCCCTCCACGAGGGCATGGACACGCCGTCTCAGATCCCGCAGGCGCTTGAGCGTGATGCGTTGTCCGGAGCGTATGTGGGCGAGGGGAAGGTGTTCGGCGCAGTAGTCCAAGATGTCCGCCAAAAGGCCCGGCTCGATCTCGAGGGCCTCGGCGACTTCATACCCGGGGACCTCCACCTCGATGTCCTGCTCGACGAGGACCTGGCAGGAGAGTCGCCAGTTCTTCTCGATCTTGTCCTTGAGGAGGTCCTTCTCGCAGGGCTTGACCTCGTCGCCCCCCTTGAGCACCCGCACGGCACAGGTGCTACAGGTGCACCGTCCGTCGCAGGTAGCCGGGAGTGCCCGATCGTAGCCGTGTTGTTGGATCACCCGCAGGAGGTTCGCTCCCGCTTCGACCTCGATCTCCTCCTGGCCGAGGATGATCACCTTGGGCACTGCAATCAGCCCTCCCCTCTCCTTTCCGGCTCCGTCTTTTCCGCCTTCCGCAGGACGATCTTCTCGCGCTGTGCGATCTCTTCCAGACGTCGGAGGACGGGTTCCCCTCCGGGCAGGCAGCGGGTAATCGGCTCTCTCCCCTCGGCGATCGCCTGGGCATACTCCTCGCAGAGGCGGTAGCCGCAGACCTCGCAGTGGAAGCCCGGCAACGCCCGGCGCAGCGATCGGGCCGCCTCCGAGAGGCGGCGGGCCGGGAAGGACGGCCAGCGCAGCACCAGGGGCTTGAAGAGGTCGATCTCCATGTCCCGATCGACGGTCACCTGGCAAGAGAGCACCCATCCCTGTCCCTTCTGGCGGGGAGTGAGCGCCGCCCCTTGCTCTTTCGACGTCCACGTCCGCGCGCCCGCGCGTACTCGTACTCGACACGTCGCGCACTGCCCCTTGCGCCCGCACTGGGTGAGCAAGCGATACCCGGCCTCTTCCAAGGCGGTCAGGAGATGGGTTCCCGGAAGGACGGGCAGCACATGCGCGTCGTCCCCTATCGACACAAAAGCCCTCGGCCGGGAGACCTCTCGGAGCTGCAGGAGCTCCTGGCCGGACATCCACGTGAGGGCCCCCAACACGATGGGCGCGACGATCCCGGGGATCTGTAAGATCCCGTAGAACCCCACCAAGACGAGGAACCCCAAGACGAAGGAGATCCCCAGGCGATGGGAGCGCACGGGCGGGGGCAAGACCCCTTCCCGTCTCACACGCTCGACGAGCGCCTGAAAAGCCGATCCGAGCAGGGCCCAGCCGATTCCCCCGAAGAGGGCAGCCAACACCACGTCCCTCCAACCCGCGGACGTGAGCAGCGCGTAGCTGACGAGGACCCCCACCGTCAGGCCGCCGAGGATCGCCGCTTGTCGCCGGACCCGTCGGCGACGGGTTTCCCACTCCTCGCGTGCTTGATGCAGGCGGTCCCTCATCGATTCCCTCCCTTCCCCATCCCTCGGTGCCCCTCCATCCCAAAGGGACGGGGTGCGGCCACTCGATCGAGCCAGGGGACCAAGGCGTTCATCGCAAGGACGGCGAAGACGATCGCCTCTTCCGGCCAGGGGGTAAGGCCTCGCAACACCACGATAAGCAGGGCAGTCCCCACGGCAAAGATCCACTTCCCCCGCGGCGTCATGGGGCTCGTCACGGGATCGCCGGCCAGCCAGAAGGCGGCCAACAGGAAGCCTCCCCCCAAGAGGTGGGCCAGAAACCCACCGCCAAAGGTCTCCGGATAGAGCATGCCCAACAAGCCTCCCCCCACGGCGAGCGTGAGGACCATTCCCAGAGGGATACGCCAATCGACCGCTCGGGTAAAGGCGAGCCACAGGCCCGCCAGCAAGAGCAACCCTGCCGGAGCGCCTCCCAGCAAGCCGGCGGCTTGGCCGCCTAACCACGTTCCCAGCGCCACCTCCTGCCCCTGGAGCGCGGCCATTAAGGGGGTTTGAGAGGCCATCTCCGTAGGGGCCCATTGGGTAAACCCTGCCCCTCCCCCGGAGAGCGGTTCCCAAAGGCGCGTCATGGCCGTGGGAAAGAGGATCACCAGCAAGGCCTTCCCCACAAGCGCGGGGTGGAACGGGTAACGTCCCAGCCCGCCGAAGAGCTCCCGCGCCAGGGCGACGAAGACTGCCCCGAGCACCACCAACCCCCAGGGCGGGTTCGGGGGCAACACGAGCGCGAAGAGCACCGCGGTCAGGAAGATCCCCTCATTGGGACGGGGCTGCCTAAGCCCCCGCGAGAACGCCAGGTGAAATCCAAGCCCTACAGCGTAGGAAAGGGCAACGAGCGCGAGCACGTGGAGCCCGAAGAGCGCTACCGCTCCCCCGACGATCGGTAGGAGGGTGACCGCAAACGCCCCCAAGTAGCCGCGCACCCCTACCCCATCGCGCAGGTAGGGGGCTCGCGCAACGGCAAAACGTCCCCCTGCGGGGAAGAGCCCACCCCGCCGATCCCGTTCTCGCTGCGGCCCCGAGGCCTCCGTTGGGATCGAGGACGTCGCCGTCGGATTCCTCATGGTTCCATCCCCTTCCCGTTCTCGTTTCCGTCTTCGTGCTCGTCCTTTTCTAGACCTTCGCTGCGACTTCGCCTACGCCTCCAGCCTCTCCTCGCGGATCCAGCGTTTGCCCCTTCGGATGTCCTCGAGGAGGTCGATCTTCGAGGGGCAGACGTAGCTGCACAGTCCACACTCGATGCAGGCGAAGATCGCCATCCGCTCGGCTCGGTCCAGGTCCCCCTGCTTGCTGGCCTCGGCCAGCTCGAAGGGGAATAGGTTCTGAGGGCATACGTCCACACAATCCCCGCACCGGATGCACGGCTTCGTCCCCCCTACCAACGCGGTGGTGGCCCGTTTCGTGCGGCCCAGGGGGGGCAAAAGCCGGACATGGGCGTCGGTCCGAGGGAGGAAGCCCCAGCGCAGGGCGGCCGAAGGGGAACGGGGCTCCTCCAACGCCACCAGCGCGCGGACCTCCCGGGTAACGGGGGTTTCCACGTCCGTCACGGAGTTCCCCCGGAGCGGTCCCCCCAGGACGACCCGGGAAGGGCCTCGATGGCCGAAGGCCTCCAACAGATCCCCTACGGGTGTCCCCAGACGCACCCGGGCGTTGGCAGGGCGCGCCATCGCGGATCCCCCCAAGGAGATCACCCGGTCCACCAGAGGACGGGCTTCGACGACCGCCTCATAGGCAGCGATCACCTGCTGTACGTCGCACACCACAACGCCCAGCTCGCCGGCGGGACGACCGGCAGGCACTTCCCGGTTGAGGATCGTCTTGATCAGGACCTCGTCCTCTCCCTGGGGGTACTTGGGAAGCAGGGGGTGAAGGTAAAGCCAGTCGTGGTACTCCATCCGAGCCTCCAGCTCGGCCAGGATGTGAGGCCGGTCATACCCGATTCCTACGTGCACCTCGACGTTGCCTAGGGCGCTCTTGAGGATCTTGATCCCGGTCACGAACTTCTCAAACTCCTCGTACAGGAGCGCGCGATCCCCCCGCAGGTAGGGTTCCGCTTCGACCGCGTTGATGAGCAAGGCTTTGATCGCAGAGGGTTCCGTAGGGGCGGTGCGGTATACCGTAGGAAATCCCCACTTCCCCAAGGCGGTCACCCCGGCCTCGTACAGGATGCGCCCCAGTTCCTCCGGCCCCCAGCGCTCGAAGTTCCCCTGAGGAACCTCCAGCGGAGCCCAATCGTCCTCGTAAGCGCCGGAGGGAGACGTTTCGGCTTCGACGAGGACGATCGTGGTCGGTTCCCCGTCCAGGGGATGAACCCCCTCCTCAATGCTCACCACAGTTCCCGTGAGGGGGGAGAGCACCGGGGTGGAGATCTTCTCGTCGGAGCGGGCGATCACCTCGCCCGTGCGCACCCGTTGGCCCACCCGGACTTGGAGGTCCGGCTCCTCTCCGAACCCCTGGCGCAGCGGGATCCTCACCCGGGCGGGGAGGGGAGCCTCTACAATGGGTCCACGGGGTAGCCCCTCCAAGCGGGGGAAGTAGCGCCCGCCTTTGAAGGTCTTTAAGGTGCCGACGATGGCCATCAGGCTCCCTCCTCCGGCGGGATCGTGTACTCGTCCTTGCGGATTCGCCAGAAGTGAATTGCGATGAGCAGGACCATGAGCACGGGCAGGAGGAAGACGTGGATCACGTACCAGCGCAGCAGCGAGAACTGGTTTAAGTTGTTGCAGTCGCTCACCCCAAGGAGCGCTTGGCGGACTTGATCGCCGGCAAAGGGGACGTTCTCCGCGATGTTGCAGGCGATCTTCGCCGCGTAGTACCCCAACTGATCCCAGGGGAGGATGTACCCGGAGAAGGCGAACATGATGGTGATCAAAAAGAGAAAGATCCCGATGACCCAGTTGAACTCTCGAGGCTTCTGGTACGCCCCGGTGTAGAAGACCCGCAGCATGTGCAGGAAGACGGCCAAGACCATGAACTCCCCGGCCCACTTGTGCAGGTTGCGGATGAACCGCCCTAAGGTGACTTGATTGATGATCTGGCGCACCGTGTCGAAGGCCCGCTCCACCGAGGGGACGTAGTAGAACATCAGGTAGATCCCCGTGACCACCAGGATGACGAAGAGCCAAAACGCGATGACCCCCATCCAGAACCAGCTGTAGGTGATGCGCAGGGACCGCTTGTCGATGGTGGCGGGCAGGATGTGGACGAAGAAGTTCTTCCGGTTCATGGCCAGGAAGTCCGTCTCCGTCTGAGGGAGATGCTCCCGGCGGAAGATGGAGATCCACACCGAGCTGCGGCGGATCTGCTGCTGAAGCAGCACCCACCGGTCGATGAGCCCGTAGAAGAAGAGGTCCATCGGTGGGCTCAGCCTCCCTTCTGGCACGGAAGGCAATCGCTCCCGTCGGGGAGCGGTCCTTCCACCAGCTGCCGGCGCTCCGGGTCAAAGTAGAGGTTGTGCCCGATGCCTTCCCCGCTCGCCTTGCTGAGGGGGTCCGTGAGCTGCACTACGCTCTTGTCCACCAAGAGCCGTCCGTCCGGCGTGAGGTCGATGTGGTAAAAGGGCAGCGGACGCGGAGCCGGTCCTCCCAACACGCGCCCGTCCCGCGCGAAGACCGAGCCGTGACAAGGGCATAAGGCGTGTACCAAGGGGAACTCCTCGTTCGGCGGTCCAAAGGGTCGATACGAGCACCCCAAGTGCGTGCAGATGGCCGAGACCACTTGAAAGCCCAGCGGAGCGCGGAAGACATAGACTTGCTGGGACTCCAGCAACCGCATGTCCCCGACCTGGTACTCCTCGGGACGCCCGATGGAGAAGACGGAGGAGGGTTCGAAGTTCAGTTTCGGAAGGATGTACGCCCCTACGCTGGTGGCAAACGCCCCGGCGCTCAAGGCGAAAGCCCCGATCCCCAGCCGACTCAGAAACTTCCGCCGGGTCAGTCGTCGAGCCTCCGGCGAGAGGGGAAACTCCTCTTCCACGCGACCTATCTTCATGATGTCGATGTCACTCGTGCGTGCGATAGCCTGGTCCGCCCTCTATCGTCCGATAGAGTCGGTCCTGCCTGCTCGCTTCCGCCGGCACAGGACCGCCTTGGAACCCCCGGTGAGGGCGGTTTGCTATTTTACTTCCACTGACTCGGCCGGGCCATGACCGGGATCAACGGCAGGAGCCACGGCCCTGGAGCTCCGATCCTAGCGAAAATCGGCTCGAATTATAGACGCTCCCTGCGCCCCTGTCAACCGGAGGGCGCGTTGCCTTGGCGCGCAGCTTCCCCCTATAATCGGCCAAAGAGCAAGGAGGGGGATGCCATGGAAACCCGCTATCGCAATTGGATCGGTGGGGAGTGGGTGGAAGCCCGCAGCGGGGAGACGTTCGTCTCGACGAACCCGGCCCGTCCCGCAGAGGAGCTGGGGGAGTTTCCCCGCTCGCGGGGGGAGGACGTGAGGGCGGCGGTGGACGCCGCCGCTCAGGCCTTCGCAGCCTGGAGCCGCACTCCCGCGCCCAAACGGGCGGAGATCCTCTACCGGGTGGCCCGCCTTCTCGAGGAGCGCAAGGAGGAACTCGCCCGGACGATGACCCGGGAGATGGGCAAGGTGTTAAACGAGGCCCGCGGAGACGTCCAAGAGGCCATCGATATGGCCTATTACATGGCCGGAGAGGGACGAAGACTCTTGGGGTACACCACCCCGTCCGAGCTGCCTTCGAAGGCCTGCTTCGCGATCCGACGGCCCATCGGGCGCATCGGATTGATCACCCCCTGGAACTTCCCCATCGCCGTTCCCAGCTGGAAGATCCTCCCGGCACTGGTGGCAGGGAACACCCTCGTCTGGAAGCCTGCGGAGGACACGCCCCGTACGGCCTACGAGTTCGCCCGGATCTTCGAAGAGGCCGGGCTCCCTCCCGGGGTGCTCAACGTCGTCTTCGGCTACGGCGAGGAAGCCGGCCGCCCCTTGGTAGAACACCCCCAGATCGACATGATCTCGTTTACGGGGTCCACCGAGGTCGGACGCGACGTCTACACCCGAGCGGCCCGAAAGCTCATCCGCGTGCACCTGGAGATGGGGGGGAAGAACCCGATCATCGTAATGGACGACGCGGACCTGGATCTGGCGGTGGAAGCGATCGTCTGGAGCGCCTTCGGCACCACGGGACAGCGATGCACCGCCTGCTCACGACTGATCGTCCACGAGCCCGTTTACGACCGACTCATCGAGCGCCTCGCAGAGGCGACGCAGGCCCTGCGCTTGGGCGATGGCCTGGACCCGGACGTGCAAGTGGGCCCGCTGGTCAACGAGGTCCAGCTCGACCGCGTCCATCGGTATGTGGAGTTGGGGATTCGAGGGGGCGCCACGAAGATCTTGGGCGGGGAGCGGGCCACGGAGGGAGATCTGGCCCAGGGCTACTTCTACAAGCCGACCCTCTTCGTGGACGTCACCCCCGAGATGCGCATCTTCCGCGAGGAGATCTTTGGCCCGGTGCTCTGCGTGGTCAAAGCGCGGGACTACGACGAAGCCATACGGCTAGCCAACGACACGACCTATGGGCTGAGCTCCGCGATCTTCACCCGGGACATCCACCTGGCGATGCGGGCCATCGAAGATCTCGAAGCCGGGATCACCTACATCAACCACGGGACGATCGGGGCAGAGATTCACCTCCCCTTCGGCGGGGTGAAGGACACGGGCAACGGAGGGCGCGAGGCGGGCTTGGCCGCCCTCGACGAGTACACGGAGTGGAAGTCCGTCTACATCGACTACTCCGGCAGGCTCCAGAAGGCGCAGGGGATCGAGTAAGGGTGCTCAGAACAGCGCCGCGAGGACGCTGAGCACTCCGAGCCCGATGGCGAAGGCCCCGAAGGGCAACCGGCGCGCGAGGGTCAGGAGCGCGGAGATGGTAAGCCAGCCCACCAAGGCGGCGGAGAGCACCCCCACAGCGCCGGCGAGGGCTCCGGTGTTCATCAGGGGCTCTCCGTTGGATCGAAGGAACTCCCAGAGCTTCAGCAGGAACTGAGCGGCGAAGATCACCGGGATGCTCATAAGGAAGCTGAGGCGCAGGGCCTCCGTCTCCCGGAAGCCGCGCAGGAGCAACACGGAGATCGTAAGCCCCGAGCGGCTCAGCCCCGGCAGCGCCGCGAAGCCCTGGGCGAGGCCCACCCACAGGGCGTCCCGAACGCTCAGCTGCTGAGTCGTTCGCTCCCCCAACCTCAAGCGGGGAGCGGCCAGCTGGATTAGTCCCGTTCCAATGAGCAATGCGCCGATCATCACGGTCCCCCACCGATTGAGCACGTCGAGCGAGAGGCTCAGGGCCAAGAGGGGCGCGCCCACGAGGCCCGTAAGGGCCGTCGCGATGCCGAGAAAATCGAGAAGTTTCCTGTCGATTACAGACATGCGGTCGCGACGCCGGGGGGAGATCCATCGGGGGAGAACCCTTAGAAACTGAAGGAGCTCCCGGCGGAAGTACCCCACGGCGGCCAGCAGGGTCCCCAGGTGGAGCCAGATCGCGAACGCCACGGACTCCGCCAGGGGCTTTTGCAGGACGTGGAGCTGGAGGAGCGTGAGGACCCCCTCGCTGCTTATGGGGAGCCACTCCGCCGCCCCCTGCACGGCCCCCAGCAGCAGCGCCTCCCGGATCTCATTCATCTTCTGATGCTGAGCCGGAGTTGCCGGCCACCTGCTCGAGCCAGTCGGAGAACGTCAACAACTCCTCTCGAACCCTTTGAAACGTGGGCGGAAGCCGCCGCACCAGAGGCTCTAGGCGCTCGCGGTCGAACTCAAAAGCGTAAATGCTTCGCACCACATGACGGAAGCCGAGGTATTCCTCTAAAGACCTAAGAACGGCTTCGGAGAGGACCGCCGGGCGCACGGAGGGGATGTCGGCTCCCATCTGCTGAAGCAGCGCGCGGTGCCATTGGGGGACGGTTGGCAGGCTGCCGTCGATCTCAGAGGCGATCAGCGAAAACAGTCGCTCTAAGCCCGCGTAAAAGTCGTGCAGAAAGTCGTGCAGATTGAGGGCAACCGAGTCGAGATAGAGATCTTGATCCTCCGGACGTTGTTGAGCCGCTTGCAGAGCCCGCTTCGCCCGTGCGATGACGCGCTCTAAATCGTTCAGTTCCCGGCGGATCCGACCGGCCACCACGCGATAGCGCTCACTCATAGCTCGATACCTTCTCGCTCGATGGTTTCCCGCAGTGCGGGGCGGCACATGCTCATGTCTACAAGGTTAATCTCGATTTCTGAGTCGACCCCCAGCACTGCGGCTACGGCGCGGAAAGCATCCTCAGGCCGTATCCTCCAGGCAGCTAAATCTACGTCGGACCAAAGGGTGAATCGCTCCGAATGTGCCAGGGAGCCAAAGAGAACTACCCGAGTTGCCCCAAATTCCTCCTTGAGGAGCCGAGCCGCCTTGCGGGCCGTCTCCCAAGCGCAGGCCCGCCGACACTCCAGCTCCTGCGGCCTTTGCTGGTCTCTTCTCTTCACAGTCTTGCGGTAGCTTCCGAGCAAATCCACCGTTGTCCTACTCATCCTTAGAGGCTTTCTCTGCAGCATGCTTGCATTACAGCGTGTACCAAAAGAACAGAGAGACACTTTCGACGTTGGCACGCTTTCCCTGCAGCATGCTTGCATTACGGTCTAACCATCTAGCCCGATCCCTGTCGACAACACGCAGAATCAGAGAATCAAAACCGAAACGCCAACCCCAGCAGGAAGAGCCCGTCCTTCCAGCTCAGCTCAAAGAAAGCGGGCACGCGCCCGGGGTTGGCCACCTCCACCCCCGCCGCCACTTGGTGGGAGAAGCGGAGGTTCCCATCGGCCCCCCTGCGCACAATTCCCCGGTAGAACCCGTAGGGCGTAAGCGTGCCGAGCGTCCGGCTCAGGTAGACGGCCCCGCCGCCCAAGACGTCCCCCCAGAGCGGGAAGGTTCCGGGCATCCACCCCAAGCTCAGATCCAGCCCCGGATCGTTCGGGCCGCTTCCCAAGAGCTGGTAGCGCAAATCTCCGATTACGCCCGCGAACTCGACGTCTTGAAAGTTGGAGGCCGCGCGGAACCCGGCGGCCAATCCCACGTCAAACCGCTTCACGATCCCATAGCGGGCCTGCAGTTGGGTGACGTAGCCCGCAAGCCCGGAATCCCACGAGAGGAGCGCTCCGACGCCCCACCCGAAGGTGACCCGCCCTGAGGGGGTGATTCCGGCTGTCTCGTAGACGCCCAAGAAGCAGCCGGAGAGCCCGGCGGCGAGCCCGAGCGCGACGAGGGTCAAGCCCCACCGTGGCCATCGTGGGGGAGAGCGTAGATCGTTCACGAGGATCGCCTCCGCGGGAGTACGCTACCATATCGGAGGCAGCGCGTGCAAGGGAAAGGGCAAACTCGCTGAGATACGTAAATTCCTTGACATCCGGTCCCCCAACCTCTATAATGCACGCAGCCTGCGGAGCTTTTACCTCTGCGCTTCTCCGCTTTCCCGACGGCTCAGGGCCGCAGGCAGCAACGAGAGACCCCCACAGGAGTGGTTCGGCCATGCACGAGATGTACGACCTCTTCTCCCGGGAAGCCCAGCAAGCGATGGCCTATGCTGCCCAGGAGGCAGAGAACTGGAAGCACAACTACGTGAACGCGGAGCACCTCCTTCTGGCGTTCACCCGCCTGAAGGGGAGCGGGGTACAGCGCTTCCTGGAGATCAACGGGATCACCTACCACAAGGTGGCACGCGAGCTGGAGCGAGAGATCGGACAGGGGGACGCCCCCTTTCCCTCGGCGGGGAGACTCCCGCCGACCCCGAAGCTCAAGCGGATCATTCAAGTCGCCTACGACGAGGCCCGTCGATATGGGTACTCGCTCATCAACCCGGAGCACTTGCTGTTGGCCCTGCTGGAGGAGGGGGACAGCATCGCCCATCAGATCCTCCGACGCTACAACATCGATGCCCACAAGGTTCGTCGTTTCCTCTCCCCCGAACGAGGGCTTGCGGGCAGTCGGTCCCGTCGGGGGGAGGAGAAGCGCTGGAAGTCCCTAGAATTTGGGCGCAATCTGGTGGAGGAAGCCCGTGAAGGACGTCTCGATCCGGTCATCGGGCGCGAGAAGGAGATCAACCAGATCATTCAAACCTTAAGCCGCCGCAAGAAGAACAACCCCGCGATCATCGGGGAGCCCGGCGTGGGCAAGACGGCGATCGTCGAGGGCCTGGCCCAGCGGATCGCCGCCGGGGACGTGCCCGCCCCCCTCTTAGGGAAGGAGATCCTCGAGTTGGATATGGCCTCCATGGTCGCCGGGACCAAGTACCGCGGCGAGTTCGAACAGCGCCTCAAGACCCTCGTCAACCAAGTGGTCGAAGCCGGCAACGTCATCCTCTTCATCGACGAGCTACACACCGTCGTGGGCGCGGGCGGCGCGGAGGGCGCGATCGACGCCTCCTCGATCCTAAAGCCCCCCCTCGCTTCGGGGCTCATCCAGTGCATCGGGACGGCCACCCTCGACGAATACCGCAAATACATCGAGAAGGACCCGGCGCTCGAGCGGCGGTTCAAGAAGATCCTCATCGAGGAGCCCTCCATCGAGGAGACGGTGCGCATCCTGAAGGGGCTTCGGCCCCGCTACGAGGCCCACCACCGGGTCAAGATCACCGACGAGGCGCTCTGGGCCGCGGCCAAGCTCTCCGACCGCTACATCACCGACCACTTCCTCCCCGACAAGGCGATCGACCTCATCGACGAGACGGCGGCCAAGATCAAGCTGCAGAGCAGCGCGCCCTCGCCGGAGATCCGCGCCCTGGAGGAGGAGCTGCGCGGCCTCATGGAGGAGGAGGAGGCCGCCGCGCGCGAGCAGGACTACGAGCGGGCCGCCGCCTTGCGAGACCGCCAGGAGGAGCTTCGCCGCAAGCTGGCGGAGCTGCGCCGCGAGTTCCGCGAGGTCGAAGGGGTCGTCACCGCCGACGACATCGCGGAGATGGTCTCCACCTGGACAGGCGTCCCCGTCGGCCACATGAAGATGGAGGAGTCCAAGCGGGTCCTCTTCATGGAGCAGGAGATCCACAAGCGCTACGTCAACCAGGACGACGCCATCCAGTCCCTGGCGCGGGCGATCCGCCGGGCGTATGCGGGCGTCAAAGACCCCAAGCGCCCCATCGGCTCCTTCCTGTTCTTGGGGCCGACGGGCGTGGGGAAGACGTACCTGGCCAAGGTGCTCGCCGAGTTCCTCTTCGGCGACGAAGAGGCGATGATCCGGATCGACATGAGCGAGTACATGGAGCGCTTCGCCATCTCCCGGCTCATCGGGGCCCCGCCCGGCTATGTGGGGTACGAGGAGGCCGGGGAGCTGACCGAGGCCGTCCGGAGGAGACCCTACTCCGTGGTCCTCTTCGACGAGATCGAAAAGGCCCACCGGGACGTCTTCAACTTGTTGTTGCAGGTGATGGACGACGGAGTGCTCACGGACGCCCAGGGGCGGCGGGTCGACTTCCGCAACACCGTGCTCATCATGACGAGCAACATCGGGAGCAAGCTGATCACCGACCGCACCACGCTGGGGTTCGGGCGCGGGAGCGGGAGCGAACAGGGGCGTCTGAGCTACGAGGAGATCCGCAACCGCGTCATGAGCGAGGTCAAGGAGCTCTTCCGTCCCGAGTTCCTGAACCGCTTGGACGACATCATCGTCTTCCAGCCCCTCTCCGAGAAGGACGTGGAGGCGATCGCCGACCTCATGATCCGGGAGCTGGAAGAGCGGCTGGCGGAGCGGGAGATCCACATCCAGATCACGCCGGACGCCAAGAGGATCCTCATCGAGAAGGGCTTCGACGCCAAGTACGGCGCGCGCCCCCTGCGGCGGACGATCGAGCGCCTGGTGGAGAACCCGATCTCCGACAAGATCCTGGAGGGCGAGTTCACCCAAGGCGACCTCATCGTGATCCGCGCTCGGGACGGGCAGCTCAAGCTCGAACGCAAGCCCCAGGAGAAGGCCAAGACCAAAGAGAAAGAGAAGGAGAAGAAGCCGGTGGAGACCGAGTCGCAATCCGCCTAAGGGACGGGGATGAGATGGAGGCATGGCCTATCGGTGCCGAAGCTGCGGGTATCTGTCGCTGAAGTGGCTGGGCCGCTGCCCCGGATGCGGCGAGTGGGAGACCCTCGTCCTCGCCGAGGAGGAGGGGGAGGAGGCGTCCGGGGCCGGGGCCGAGGCCGCGCCCGCAGCGGCTCCCCGTCCCCTGCGGGAGATCCCCCTTGGGGGGAAGGCCCGTTGGGCCACCGGCTTGGAGGAGTTCGACCGCATCCTGGGAGGCGGCGTCCTCCCCGGCTCCACGGTGCTGCTGGGCGGGGAGCCCGGCATCGGGAAGTCCACCCTCCTGCTCGAGGTGGCCGGGCGCTTGACCCAAGCCCCTTCGCAGGGGCCTGTGCTGTACGTCTCGGGCGAGGAGGCCCCGGAGCAGATCAAGCTGCGGGCCGAACGCTTAGGGCTTCCGCCCCCGGCCCAGGAGCGGCTCTGGGTGCTGGGGGAGCAGCGACTGCGGGCCGTGCTGGAAGCGGCGCGTGACGCGAAGGCCTCCGCGCTCGTCGTCGATTCCATCCAGACGATCTACCCCCACGCCCTCAAGGAGGGCGGGCTGGGGACCCCCCAGCAGGTGGGCGAGGTCGCCTACCGCCTGGCCCAGCTCGCCAAATCCCAGGGCATCCCCACGTTCCTCATCGGCCACATCACCAAGGGCGGGGAGTTCGCTGGCCCCAAGGCCGTCGAGCACCTGGTGGACGTAGCCCTGTATTTGGAGGGCGGGCGCGAGGGGGACGTCCGCATCCTAAGAGCCGTTAAGAACCGCTACGGCTCCACGGAGGAGATCGGGGTTTTTCGTATGGGCGAGGAGGGGTTGCAGGAGATCCGCAACCCCTCGGAGTTCTTCACGGAGCGGGTGGGGGCGGCCAAGCCCGGCTCGGTGGTCGTGCCCAGCCTCGAGGGGACGCGACCCATTCTCGTCGAGATCCAGGCGCTGGTGGCCGCCTCCCGGGCGTCTCTCCCCCAGCGGCGAGCCACGGGGCTCGACGCCAACCGGGTCGCGCTGCTCCTGGCTGTCATCGAGAAGCACTTGGGGCTGCACGTCTCCCACGACGACGTGTACCTGAACGTGGCGGGAGGGCTTTCGCTCCGGGAGACGGCCACGGATTTGGGGGTGGTCACAGCCGTCGTCTCCAGCTACAAGAACCGTTCGCTGGATGGGGACACCGTGGTGGTGGGCGAGCTGGGGCTCTCCGGGGAGGTCCGCCGCGTGCGAAAGCTAAAAGAGCGGCTCACGGAAGCGGCCCGGCTGGGGTACGCGCGGGCCGTGGTGCCCGCCCGCAACTCTGGGCTCTCTCCGGACGGCTTGGAAGTCCTCCCCGCGGAGGAGCTGGGCGAGGCGATGGAGCACTTGGGGCTCCTCGGATGAGAACGAACGACGATGAGGAGCGGAGGGAAGGGGAATCCGACGACCTGGACGCCGACGCGGGGGCGGGCTAAGGAGGAGGCGATGCTCGAGATCCTCAAGGCCACCGCGCCCGGGACCCCCTTGCGCCAGGCGATCGACGGCATCGTTGACCTGGGCCGCGGCGGACTCATCCTCATCGCCGACGAGAACCGCGCTAAGGAGGTCGTCGAGAGCGGCTTTGAGCTGCACACCCGCATGACGCCCCAGCGGGTGATCGAGCTCTCCAAGATGGACCGGGCCATTGTCCTGGATGCCGACCTCCAGACGATTTTGTACGCCAACGCGTATCTGGTCCCCGACCCGGAGATCCCCTCCAGCGAGACGGGGACGCGGCACCTCACCGCCGAGAAGGTGGCCAAGCAGCTGGAGGTCCCCGTGATCGCGATCTCCGCCAGCCGCGGACGGGTGACGATCTACTTCGGCCCGCACAAGCACACCCTGCGCGACATCATCACGCTCACGGCGCGGGCCAACCAAGCCCTGCGCATCTTGGAGCAGTACCGCGTCACGTTCGACGACCTCTCCCGGGAGCTTACGGCCCTGGAGTTCGAGGGCCGGGTGCTTCCGTATCATGTGGCGAGCATCATCCAGACCGTGGTGCAGATGCTCACCATCCAGGAGGAGATCGAGCGCATCTTCCTCGAGCTGGGCGAGGAGCGCGAGCTGATGGAGCTACAGCTCGACTGGCTCATGCTCGACGTCTTGGACGACCTCATCCTCATCATTCGGGACATGCAGGCGGACAAACGCGATCCCAAGGAGATCATCGCCCGCATCCAGGCGATGTCCCCCGAAGAGCTTCTCTCCACGGAGAAGATCATGGAAGCGCTGGGGTACGAGGGCACCGAAGAGGTACTGGAGCGGACGATCCCCTCGCGGGGGTACCGGGTGCTCAGCCAGATCCCGCGGATCCCCTTGAGCGTGATTGAGCGACTGGTGGAGCGCTTCGGGACGTTGCAGCAGATTTTAGAAGCCTCGGAGGAGGAGCTGATGGAGGTCAAGGGGATCGCCCAGGTCCGGGCGCGGGCGATCCGCATCGGGCTCCAGCGCCTCAAGAGAAGCCTCTTGCTTTGGGAGTGAAGCTCCAACAAGCCGATCTTCACCCTCACCTGCGGGCTCGGATGCGCCAGAGAGGGGTCACGCTCCGAGAGCTGAACCAAACCCTGCAGGAGGGGTGGGCTGCGACGGATGCCAAGCCGGGAACGGAAGGGAAGGTCCTCGTGTTTCCCTACCGACGCGAGTGGGAGGGGCAGTTCTATGAAGAGAAGGAGGTCACCGTGTACTATAAGGTCGTCGAAGGGCGGGTGATCGTCCTCACGGTGAAGGCCCGCTACGGAAAAGCATTCCCCCAAGGAGGTCAGGATGCGAGTGGAATATGATCCCGAACGGGACCTGCTGTACTTGGTGTTCCGTTCCCAGGCGCAGGCGAAGGCAGCCCGCACGGAGACGATCTGTCCCGGTGTCCACGCCGACTTCGATCGCAACGGAAAACTCATCGGGATTGAGATCTTAGACGCCTCGGAACTGCTGGGCGACACGATTCGCCTGGAGATTAAAGTGCCCTCGTTCGAGCTCGAAGGAGTCCGGCATGAGTAAGACCTCCGTCCGGTCGGAGCCACGGCAAGAATGGGAGAAGCTGCAAAGCGCTGCGCGCTTCTTGAAGGAGCGCGTACCCCAACCTCCGAAGATCGGGCTGGTCATGGGATCCGGGCTCTCGGCGGCCCTTGGGACCCTGGAGGACGAGGTGAGCGTCCCCTGGGGGGAGATCCCCCACTTCCCGCAGCCCACGGTCGCGGGCCACGCCGGGGAGCTCACCTTCGGCGTCCTCGAGGGCAAACCCTTGGTGGTCCAGCGGGGGAGAGTGCATTATTACGAAGGGCGCTCGATGGGCGAGATCGTCTTCCCCGTGCGCCTGATGAAGCTCTTGGGGGTCAAGATTGTAGTGCTCACCAACGCCGCCGGGGCGATCAATGACTCCTTTAACGTCGGGGATTTCGTGCTGATCACCGACCACATCAACACGATCCCCGAAAGCCCCCTGCGCGGGCCCAATCTGGACGAGCTGGGCCCCCGCTTCCCCAACCTCAACGACGCCTACAGCCCCCACCTGCGGGCCTTGGCCCACGAGGCCGCCCAAGAGGTCGGACTTACCCTGCGAGAAGGGGTCTACATAGCCACCCCCGGCCCGATGTACGAGACGCCCGCCGAGATTCAAGCCTATAAGCGCTGGGGGGCGGATCTGGTGGGGATGAGCACCGTTCCCGAGGTGATCGCCGCGCGCCACTGCGGCTTGGAGGTGCTGGGGATCTCCTGCGTGACGAACTACGCCGCGGGGATCCGGCCCGAGGCCCGGCCCACCCACGAGGAAGTGTTGGAGGTCACCAAGCAGCGCGAGAAGGATTTAGCGAAGCTCATCCGCGCGCTGCTCCCCCGCCTACAAGCGTAATGCAAATCACGTTCACACCGCCCCGCTGGAGGTGTCGGAATTCATCACCTCCCGGTCCGCGCGCCCTCCTCTCTGCGGAGCGCTCCCGGTACGCTCAGGCAGAGAGAGGAGCGTGGGTGCTGTGGAAAACTGGCCGTGGATCTTGGCCGCTGCGGCGGCGGTGACGGCGGGGCTGGCGTGGATCGTGGGCGGCCCCCCTCAGGTGGCCGTCCAGGTCCCCGAGGGGGTCGTCCAAGAGGTGGCCGACCAGGCCGCGCCCGCGATCGAGGGCGTCCAGGCCGCCGCCCGGCTCCTCCAGGAGGAGGCCAAGGCGATCGAGCGCTCCAACGAGGCCGTCCGCCGCATGGCCAACTTCGTGACCGCCACCGCCGTGGCCGCCGTTCTGCTGCTGATCTTGACGAGCCTGTTGACCCACCGCCAGGTGAGCCACCTCTCGGGGCTGGTAGGCCGCTGGCTCGAGATCGAGGAGCACCGCTCGGCCCGCTTCCAGGAGCTGATGGAGCAGATGGCCCGTTCCATGCGGCCGAAATCCCCGTCCCGCTCCCCCGACGGGAACGGCTCCGAGCCCCTCTCGACGCCGAAGTTCCGCCCTTGGTCCTAAGGCGACAGGCCGAGCCTACGGGCCCACTCGACCCACTCCTCCGGGAACGCCGGGTAGAACCTCCCTAAACTTCGGGCCACCACCCTCTCCTCCCCCTCGCCCGCTCGCAGGGCGGAGGCTTGCACGGTGATCATCCGAGGATGGTACTCCGTGACCTCAGCCCTCAGCTGGAGGGGCTCGCCGGGCCGAGCGGCCTGGGCGAACTTCACCCGCAGCTCCCGGGTGACGCAGAAGGCCTCCGCGCGGAAGGAGGCGGCCCAGATCGAGACCTCGTCCAAGAGAGCCGTGAGGATCCCGCCGTGGACGACGTCGGGATAGCCCACGTGGTGCTCCTTCGGGATGAAGACGGCGGTGACCGCCCCGCTCTCGGGGTCCAAGCGGGAACGCAGCCCCAGCGACTGCGGGTTCCGCGCGGGGTCGCCGCAGACGAAGCAGGACTTGTAGCGGGGTAGCTCGATCATCTCAGTAGCGTAAGCCTCCTAAGATCCTCCTCCGTCCAACGAGCTTGGATCTCGATGATGGATTTCAGGGTCTTGGGCTTAAACGTCTCCCCCGGACGGTGATAGGAGACCGTGACCCGACGACCGTCGGGATGGTGGTACCGCCGATGGGAGCCTTTGCTCCAGACGAGCCGGAACCCATCCCGCTCCAAGGCCCGGATGAGCCGTCGGGCGGTGAGGCCGCGGAGCCTCCCGTAGTCGATGGCCATTGCCTCACGTGAGGACCACCGTCACCAAAGGCTCCTCCGATTCTTGGAGGAGGGCTTCCTGAGGAAGGGGCTGCCCTTCTCGGAGGAGCTCTTCTAGGATCACGACGAGGATCTCCTGCAGGTTTTGCAGGGCCTCTTCCCGAGTGGACCCCCAAGTGGCCGCCCCTTTCTCCTCGAGGGCGGGAACATACGCCCGCCAAACGGCAACCTCTTCGGGCTCATCCGGCCACTTGTCCCGCTCCAGAACGACCCGGAATGTATAGGACTTCAGCTTGCCCTCGGAGATGGCCATTATCGTCCCTGAGGTGCTTACCCCTCCTCAGAGTTTATACCCGATCTTCCTCAAGAACTCCTTGCGCTCTCGGACGTGCTCTTCCGTCTCGATGCCCTTCGACCTCACCCCGTCTACGACGCCCAAGATCCCCCGCCCCTGCTCCGTCTCGGCGACGATCACCTCGACGGGGTTGGCCGTGGCACAGTAGATGCGGCAGACCTCCGGAACCATCTTGACGGCGTTCAGCACGTTGATGGGGAAGCAGTCCCGCAAGAAAATCAAGAAGGCATGGCCTGTCCCCAACTTGTAGGCGTTCTGTTTGGCCAGCTTCGTAAGCTCGGAGTCCGTGCCGCTCCCGCGCACGAGCGCGGGTCCCGAGGACTCGCAGAACGCCAATCCGAACCGAATGCCGGGGACCGAAGTGACGAGCGCCTCGTGGAGGTCCTCTACGGTCTTGATGAAGTGCGACTGCCCCAGGATGAGGTTCACGTCCTCCGGCTTCTCGATCCTTACGGTGAGAAGCTCCATCCGGCACCTCCTTCGTCGTCTTACAGCTGGTTGATAAGGTCCTCCACCGGGATTTCATGCCTACGGGCAACGTCCTTGAGCACGTCGCCGACATAGCCTGGGGGAAGATCCCTTCCCGAGTGGACGGCAATCACGATCGTATGACGTCTCCCTTTGACGATTTTCCGCAGCTTTAGGTGGCTTCCCCGCTGACGGACCTCTTCGTACCCTAAACGCTTGAGCAACGCAACGAGACGCTTAGCCGGAACCCGCGGCCACCTCGGGGACATGGTCTTGCACCCTCAGCACGATCTCCACCTGTCCCTCAAAGCCTTCTTCTCCTTCAGCGTAGAGCTGGGCCGCTTCTTTCACGTTTTTCAGTAGTTCATCTAAAGTGTCCGCGAACGTATAGATGCTGTGCCGACGGGCGCGGGCACGCCAGCTTTCCCCGTCCCAATAGGCTTCGAACTCGATTCGCGCCGTAGGCACGGAACTCACCTCAGCACGGAGTCTACTGTCCCTTACACCGATCCGTCAAATGCTAATGGGAACCCTTGAACCCCGAGCCCGATTTCGGCATTCACTGGGTAGCACCCCTGCCCAAGGGATGCTACAATATCGAATCCGATATGTCGAACTCGACAGCAAGGAGAAGCACGAGAAGGGAGCAATCGGCGATGGCGCACGGGCGAACGCGGACCTTGATCTCGGCGTTGGGGGCCCTCCTCCTCGGCGCGACGTTGACGTTGGGGCTTTCTCAGCAGGCCACCGTGATCGAGAGCGGGACCTTCTTCTTCCAGATCGAGGAGGACGTGGGGATCGAGGGGTTTTCGTATGAACAGTTGGAAGACGGAAACCTTCGACTCGCCTCGGAGTTCCAGGCCCTCTCCGAGGAACTCGTGGTGGACTTCGGGACGGACAAGCTCTTCACCCAAGAAGTGGTGCTCACCCCGGAACTTCAACTCGTCTCGTATCGCATCGACTCGGACACCGGACGGGGCCGGTTCTTCGTCGAGGTGACCGTGGAGGACGGGATCGCCACCCTTCGGTTTGAATTCGTGGACCCCGAAGGGGAGACGGAGCGCGGCGAACGCCAAGTGATTCTCGAGGACGAGGTGATCACCACGGGGATCGCCGCCAGCCAGTTCTTCTTGATGCAAGAATACATCAACCGGAAGTTGGACCTCCCCGAGGGGGAGAGCGTGACGCGGGTGGCCTTCGACCCCACCGACATCGACGAGCCCTTCGTAGAGCTCACCTTCGAGCGCTTGGCTCCGGTGCTGCTGGAAGACGTGCGCACCAAGCGGCAGATCCGCGCCGCGCGCGTGGCCGTCACGCAAGAGGAGTTCCGCGCAGAGCTCTTGGCCTGTGAAACGGCAGAGGAAGAGGGTCCCTGCGCGAAAGAGGGTCGCTTTTTGGGCTTTCTCTCGAGCACGGCGACGCTGGCGGGCGTCCGTCTCCAAGACGCGCCGGGAGGCGGGGCCTTGGTGGTGGACGTCGCGCCCGGATCGTTCGCCGCCCAGGCCGGGCTCCGGAAGGGGGATATCATCACCCACGTAAACGGCACCCGGGTGGAGGACGTGCGGGACCTGCGGAACCTCATCCGCTTCCTCAACCCGAACGAGCCCGTCACCCTCACCGTGGTCCGCGACGACGAGACTCTAGAGATCGAGGTGCGCTTAAGCGGCTCCCGGCTCCTCGTCTTCCGGGTGGATCTCTTCGAGGGCGGCTTTACGATCTTGGGGGAGGCCGAGGTGTCCCTATAAGATGAGCACCAACGGGATCGTCCACGCCGAGGACCTGGTGAAAATCTACCGCATGGGCAAGGTCGACGTAAAGGCCCTCGACGGGGTCTCGCTCACGATCCCGGAGGGGGAGTTCCTCGCGATCATGGGCCCCTCGGGCTCGGGGAAGAGCACCCTGATGAACCTCATCGGCTGCCTGGACAAGCCCACCTCGGGGACGCTGCTCGTGGACGGCCAGGACGTCGGGAAGCTGAGCGACCGTCGTCTGGCGAGGCTGCGGGGGCGCACCATCGGCTTCGTGTTTCAGACGTTCAATTTAATCCCAAGGATCAGCGCGCTGGACAACGTGCTCCTGCCCATGGGCCTGGTGGGCGCGATCCCCAAATCCCAACGGCGCCGGCGGGCCGTTCGGCTCCTGGAGCAGGTGGGCCTGGGCCATCGCGTAACGCACATGCCCAACGAGCTCTCGGGCGGGGAGCGGCAGCGGGTGGCGATCGCCCGCGCTTTAGCGAACGATCCCAAACTCCTCTTGGCCGACGAGCCCACCGGGAACCTGGACACGAAGACGGGTCGGGCCATCCTCGAGCTCTTCCGGGAGCTCCATCGCCAGGGACGGACGATCGTGTTGGTGACCCACGACCCGGATGTAGCTTCTTGCGCCGAGCGCATCGTCCGCTTGGTGGACGGGAAGATCGTGGACGTTCAAGTCCAGCCCTCGGCGATCGAGCGCGGGACCCGCGTCTCCGTGGGGCAGGGACAGGGACAGGGAGCGGGGGGAGGAGGAGAGGGAAGCCGTGGAGCTGCGTGAGGCCGTGCGCTTGAGCTTTACGAACATAAAGAGTCACAAGCTGCGGAACATCCTCGCGGTGCTCAGTGTCACCATCGGGATCGCCGCGGTGATCGCCGTGGTGACGATGAGCAAGGGGTTTGAGTCGTCGCTTTTGGACGTGCTCACGAAAGATCTGTTGCGGGCGAACATGATCAGCATCGCTGTGGAGGGGAGCCGTTCGCTCTTCGGGGCCGATCGGGTCTTCACCCGTCGGGACGTGGAACGGGTTCGGGCGATGCCGGGGGTGGCCGCCGCCGACGTCTTCGCGCCCGTCAACGGGAACCCCCTCAAGTACAAGGGGCGGCTCATCTCCGGGGCGAACGTGCGGGTGACCACCAGCCGCGAGATCATCCCGCTTGACGCGGGGAGGTTCGTGGAGGGCCCCGGCGAGGTCGTGATCGGGGTCGCCGTGGCCCGCACGATCTGCAAGCGCCTTCTTGCCGATGAACTCAAGGCCCAAGGTCAAGAGGTGGATGAAGAAGAGATCGAGACCCGCTGCGAGCACCCCGGGCGCACCCCGGAGATCGCCCAAAAGATCTTGGGCCAGACCGTCGAGCTTACGTACATCGACAGCGAGAAGAAGGTCCACCGGGGGGAGCCCCTCACGGTGGTGGGAATCGTCAAGGAATCCGAGTTCATCAGCAGCCGAAACTCCTACGTGAGCATCGACTACCAGGGGTTCACGGAGACGATCGAGGGCGAGGAGCTGCCCGTGTTTACGGGCCTTGTGGTGAGCGTCGCCGACATCGAGGAGCTGGAGGCCGTGGCCCAGCGGCTGCGGGAGTACTTCGACAGCTACGAGTCCGACGCGCGCAAGCTCATCGGCGACGACAAAGAGATCGAGGTAAGCACCCTCAAGGAGATCGTGGACGAGATCCGGCAGAACTTCGCCCAGTTCACGGTCTGGATCGGCGCGGTGGCCGTGGTCGCCCTACTCGTCGGGATGATCGGCGTGATGAACATCATGCTCATCACGGTCAAGGAGCGGACCCGGGAGATCGGGGTGATGAAGGCCACGGGCGCGACCCGGGGCGGGGTCTTGCGCTTGTTCTTGACGGAAGCCGTCTTCATCTGCGTGCTGGGGGCCGTCTTCGGGATCCTGGCGGGAATCGGGCTGGCCGAGGTGTTCAACCGCTTCACCGCATCTCTGTTCGAGATGGACGAGTCCATCCCCTTGGTGTTCGTGTGGGACTGGTACGCCATCGCCGTGATCACGGGGATGATCGTGGGGATCGTAAGCGGACTGTATCCCGCCTGGCAGGCCGCCCGCGTCAACCCCATAGAGGCGCTGCGGTACGAGTGATCCGGGGGTTGATTCCCATCGGCCCCGTCGCGCTACCATGGCCCGGGGGTGATCCCTGTGGCGATCCAAGCGGAGACCCTGGCGGATCTGCTCGACGCGATGGCCCGCGAGGGAGAGCTTTACGAAAAGCTCCCCGACGGGAAGGTTCGCTGCTACGCGTGTGCCCACCGCTGCGTGATCTTCCCGGGAAAGCGCGGCATCTGTCAGGTCCGTTTCAACCGCGACGGAAAGCTCTACGTCCCCTGGGGGTACGTTGGGGCTCTGCAATGCGACCCCATCGAGAAGAAGCCCTTCTATCATGTTTTGCCGAGGGAGCGGGCGTTGACGTTCGGCATGTTGGGCTGCGACTTTTATTGTCCATTCTGCCACAATTGGATTATTTCTCAGACACTTAGAGACAGTCAAGCCGGGGTGCGCCCGATGCGCATCTCTCCCGATCGGATCGTCGAGCTGGCCAAGCAGTACGACGCTCAGATGGTCGCCAGCTCCTACAACGAGCCCCTGATCACGTCCGAGTGGGCCGTCGGGGTCTTCCGGCTCGCGAAGCGCGAGGGCTTTGTGACGGCCTACATCTCCAACGGGAACGCCACCCCCGAGGTGCTCGATTACTTAAAGCCTCACCTCGACTGCTACAAGGTCGACTTGAAGACGATGCAGGACAAGAACTACCGCCGGCTGGGCGGGGTGCTCGAAAACATCCTCCAGACGATCGAGATGGCCCACGAGCGGGGCTTCTGGGTCGAGGTCGTCACCCTCGTCATCCCGGGCTTCAACGATTCCGAACCCGAGCTCCGCCAAGCCGCAAAGTTCATCGCTTCCGTGTCTCGAGATATCCCCTGGCACGTGACGGCCTTCCATCCCGACTACCGGCTGACGGACCGGGGAGGGACCCTGCCCGAAACGCTCCTCCGAGCCGCCGAGATCGGGTATGAGGAGGGATTGCATTTCGTCTACGCGGGGAACCTCCCCGGCCTCGTGGGCCGTTACGAGAACACCTACTGTCCCGGCTGCGGCTCCCTCTTGATCGAGCGCTCCGGCTTCTTTATCCAACGGAATCGCCTGAACGACGGGAGGTGTCCCGACTGCGGGCGGAGGATTCCGGGGATTTGGAGTCGTCCTCCCTCCTCTTGCGTTGAAGGAGGCAGGGGCAGGGGAGGAATCCCTCTTTAAGGGGGGCTCTCGGAAGAAGACGGGGCAGGCAGGATCGTCCTTGTCGCCCGCTTCACCACCAAGCGCCCGTCTTGGACGGCGACCACTTCGACCTCGTCGCCCTCGTGGATGGGCTCTTGGGAGATAGCCCGCCAGTACTCGCCGCGCACGAGCACCAAGCCCTCGCGCCCCGGACCCAAGGGGGCCTTGGCGTGCCCGATGGCCCCGATCATCGCCTCCATCCCCACGGCGGGCTGCTTGCGCTGGGCCAGCAGCCCCTTGGCCACCAGGAACACGAAGAACGCCGTGATCACCCCCACCGTGAGGAGCACGTTCCACCAGGCCAGCTCAAACACCGAGCGCTCGATCCCCTGGAAGTCGAAGAGCGTGAACGCCCCCGCCAGCAGCGAGACGACCCCGCCCGTGGTGAGGATCCCGTTCGTGGGGGTGTAGAAGACGTCGAGCACCATGAGCAGCGCTCCAAACAGGATGAGCCCCACGCCCACGAGGTTCACGGGCAGGATCTGAAGCCCCAAGAAGGCTAAGAGCAGGGAGATCCCCCCGGCGATGAGCCCGATCCCGATCCCCGGGTTGATGAACTCGAAGATGAGCGCGTAGATCCCCAGCATGAGGAGGATGAAGACCACATTCGGGTCGGCGAGGTAGTTGAGCGCCTGCTCCCGCCAGCTCATCGGGACCTTCACCAAGGGCACGCCCGCGGTGCGCAGGGTGCGTCCGTCCGGGAGTTGATAGTCGTCGAGTTGCCTTAGGAGATCTTGAAAGTCGTCCACGGCCAAGTCGATGATCTTGCGCTCCAGGGCCTCCTCCCAGCCGAGGGTGACGCTCTCGCGGACGGCCCGCTCGGCCCAGTCGGGGTCGCGTCCCCGCTTCTCGGCGATCTCGCGGGCCCACCGGGCCAAGAAGTTCACGGCCTTCTGGGCGGCGGGGTCGGCTCCCTGATCGCCTTCCTCGCCCCCGCCGCCACCGGGGGGACCGAGGCCCACGGGGTGGGCCGCGCCGATGGCGGCTCCCTTGGCCATCGCGGCCACGTGGGCGGCCATGGTGATGAACGTCCCCGCCGAGGCGGCCCAAGCCCCCGCCGGGCCCACGTAGACCACGACGGGGATTGGCGAGTTCAGGATGGCATCCACGATGTCCTTGGTGGAGCTAACCAGGCCGCCGGGGGTGTCCAGCTGCAGGATGACGAGAGAGGCCCCCTCCTCGCGGGCTAGGCGGAGCACCCGCAGCACGTAGTCTTTGGTGACGGGGTTGATGCTCGCCCGCAGCTCGGCGTGGACGATCTTGTCCCCGGGCTGAGCGGAGACGAGCGAGAAATCCCCCCCGGCCAGCATGAGAAGCGATCCCGCGGCGATCCCAAGCCCTGCTCTTACAAGATTGTGTACGCGCATCTTCGATCCCCGAGGGGATTGTACCGAATTTCCCTCCTGAGGGGGAAGGCGTTATGCTATACTGTGTTCCAGTAGAGTGCGCTCCGGAGGAGGGCGACCCGAGCGATGAAAACCTCAAAGCCAAGCCCGATCACCTGTTGGGAATGCGGTGAACCCATCGAATCGCGGGAAGACCTGATAACCAGTTGGCGATGGCTTGCAGTGCGTCCCTTCCATAGCCCATGTTATGCCAAGACCTTGAAAGGCTTTCGGACGATCTTCACGTATAACTACCCGATCAACGGCTTCAGCGGGAACTTTGCCGCCGTTGTAGGCGTGGTGTTCGGATTC
>Ga0256839_1001195_pt1 | contig 32148 bp, 28 predicted proteins | sample 354166metaG_FD_185968 | JGI IMG/M metagenome (GOLD analysis project Ga0256839, IMG submission 185968) | Hydrothermal vent microbial communities from Mid Atlantic Ridge, Atlantic Ocean - 354-166 | ecosystem: Environmental > Aquatic > Marine > Hydrothermal vents | place: Atlantic Ocean: Mid... | reverse complement strand
GGTGGCAGGCCCGGCATTGATTGAACTTGGGCTTCAGCCCTTGCAGGCGCATTTGTTTGTGTTCTGGTTTGCGCTTTTAAGTACGATTACTCCGCCGGTTTGCGGGGCGGTATTTATTGCCGCCGGGATGGTGGAAGAAAACTGGCTCAAGGTTGCCGGCAGCGCTATGGCCCTTGGGCTGGGGTTATACCTCATTCCACTGGGCATGATTGCTAATCCGCATATAATTGACCTCTCTTCGCAACCGGTATTGGCGCTATTTGCAGCGCTCAAAACCGGCATTGGCCTGACATTGGTATCTTTTGGCGTAATTGCACCCTATCGGGTTTTAATGCGTTTTGGCTTGATCGCCGGAGGGCTTTTGGTTTTATTGTTTCCACTATAATTTGGGGCAGAAAAATGAATATCATTGATAAAAGCCTGCTCTCCATTGGTGAATGTATGGTGGAATTATCACCTGACGGTATGGGCAAGCTCGATCTTGGCTTTGCTGGCGATACATTCAACACCGTCTGGTATATGCGGCAATTGTTGCCTCCTTCGTTTGAAATTTCCTATTTAAGTGCGGTTGGCGATGGTGAATTATCCGATCAGATGATCGCTTTTATAGATGATGCGGGCATTCTCACCGACAGAATTTCGCGCATTGAAGGGCTCAATGTTGGTCTGTATATGATCCATACGCACAAAGGCGAGCGCAGATTTTCCTATTGGCGGGAAAATTCAGCGGCACGAAAACTTGCTGTCGATATTGATCATCTGAATGCGGCGATGGACGGTTTCGGGCTGGTATTTTTCTCGAGTATCACCATTGCGATTCTTGCACCAAATGACCGTCAAAATCTCTATGAGGCTTTAACCCTGGCGCGAGGTAATGGCAGCAAAATAATTTTCGACCCCAATCTTCGCCCCGCACTTTGGCAGAACAATCAGACCATGTGCGAGGAAGTGATACGCTTTGCCGAATGCGCCAATATTGTTCTGCCTTCCTATGATGATGAAGCTCAATATTTTGGTGATGAAAGCCCGAATGAAACGCTTGCGCGCTATTTGGCCTATGGTGCGGAGCTTGTTGTGGTCAAAAATGGTGCAAATAAAATTTTTGCCGGGGGTGCATCGCAGCCGATTATTGAATTTACACCTGAGCGGCTTGATAATCCGGTGGATACAACGGCTGCAGGGGACGGGTTTAATGCGGGCTTTTTATCAGAGTTTATAAAAACCGATAATTTTGAATTGGCAATTGGGGCTGGCGCGGAGCTTTCCGCCAAAGTTATTGGCAAACGAGGCGCATTGGTAAGTTTGAATTAGCTGCCGCTTTCTAAATAGCGCTTTAGCGAACATTCCCCATCCACATAAGGTTCCTGACGGGCAACGCTCCAATATTTCAGTTCGTCCAGCGGAATTTTTTCACCGCTGACTGCGCAAATAACAAAGGCACCCGGCTCCACAACCTGAAAATCAGCATCCAGATAGCGGATTTTTGCTTCGCCATTGTTTTCTGCACTAAATCTATTCAGCATATTCAAACTCCTTACCTCAATATTACCGCCGTCCGAACAGGCGTTCAATGTCTTTCAGTTTTAATTCCACATAGGTTGGTCGGCCATGGTTACATTGGCCCGAATTCGGAGTGGCTTCCATTTGACGTAACAGCGCATCCATTTCCTCGGCCCGCAAAATCCGGCCCGAACGCACCGAGCCATGACAGGCCATAGTTGCCGCCACATAATCCAGCCGATCTTTTAAGGTGTCGGCTGTGCCCCATTCGGCTATATCATCAACCAGATTGCGCACAAGATCAGTCGCATTGATTTCACCCAACATGGAAGGGGTTTCGCGAATGGCAATAGCGCCCGGGCCAAACCGCTCCAGCTTCAGGCCCAACTGATCGAATGAACCTGCATGGGCCATGAGCCGGTCAATGTCTTCGTCGGGCATATCAACAATTTCAGGAATTAGAAGCATCTGGCTGGGAATGGCTTTGGATGAAAGCGCCTGTTTCAAGGCTTCATAAACCAGCCGTTCATGGGCCGCGTGTTGATCGACGATCACCAGACCATCTTTGGTTTGGGAAACGATATAGTTTTTGTGCAGCTGCGCCCGCGGGCTGCCAAGCGGTAGGGCCTCATTTTCACTTGTGTGATTTTGGAAATTTGTCCGAAGGTCAGTGGATTGAACCGGCATATCGGCTATATCAGGTTGAGCTTGCTCGCCAAATCCACCATTGGCAGTGCCTGGATGATTGGGTGATGTTTGCCAATTATAATCGGCATTTCCCGAACCCTGATAGGCGGAAGATGGAGAATAGGGTGGTTGATATTGGGCCTGATTATCGGTCGGGCTTGCATATTCAGGCCTGTTGAATGCGCCCATCATATCGGTAGCATTATGGGTGGAAGCGCGATGGCCACTATTGTTGATCGCCTCTTTTAACGCACCGACAATCAATCCACGCACCAGACCCGGATCGCGGAAACGTACATCTGCTTTTGCCGGGTGTACATTGACATCGACATAATGCGGATCAACTTCCAGAAACAGCGCCAGAACCGGGTGCCGGTTGCGGGCCAGAAAGTCCATATAGGCCGCACGGATTGCGCCCCAAAGCGCCTTGTCGCGCACAGGCCTTCCATTGACGAAGACAAATTGATGTTGGGCATTGCCCCGGTTGAAGGTCGGCAGGCCAATAAACCCGCTTAACCGCACATTTTCGCGGGTCGCATCAATGGGAAGCGCATTATCAAAAAAAGCCTGACCCAGCACCTGAGCAATACGTTTGAGCGCGGCATCTTCGCCAGTTGTTGCAGGAAATTCCAGCGTGGTACGGTCTGGCCCGGAAAGGGTGAAGCGAATATGGGGAAATGCGATAACGATGCGTTTGACAATTTCGCTGATTGCATTGCTCTCTGCCCGGTCGGTTTTCAAAAATTTCAACCGTGCGGGGGTGGCAAAAAACAGATCGGCAACCTCGACAATGGTTCCCTTGGAAAGGGCCGCGGGTTTAACCTTCGAGACCTTGCCGCCTTCGACCGATATTTGCCAGCCGGTTGCTTGTTCATCAGCTTGAGCCAGGGGCCGTGACTTGATGGTCATGCGGGAAACGGCACCAATTGAGGGCAGCGCCTCGCCGCGAAATCCAAGTGCGCGAATATCAAAGAGATCATCGCCGAGTTTGGAGGTGCAATGGCGCTCGACCGCAAGGGCTAAATCTTCTGCCCCCATACCGCGACCATTATCGGTAACGCGAATGAGTGATTTGCCGCCAGCGACGGTGGCAATTTCTATGCGGTCAGCGCCGGAATCAATAGCATTTTCAACCAGTTCCTTGATTACACTTGCCGGCCGCTCGATGACCTCACCAGCGGCGATCTGATTGATAACAATTTCACTCAGTCTTTTAATGGACATGGCTTTGGTCGACATGAAGAACCCGGGGTTAGCGAAATCTGGAAATAAGGCGCGGTTTGAGAACTGTTTGACTGGCTTAAGATTACAGTCTTGCAACGGTTTTGTCAGTACCGGAAATTCAGCTTAATCGGGGATGGCGTCTAAATCGGATATTTTAAGTGCGTGGATTGGCAGTTTGAGTTTTTTGCCTCTTAATGCGAGCTGTTGGACAGTATTTTCGCTAAATTTATACCCGGCCAGCTTTGCAACATTATCTGAGATGCAAACTGATACGCCAAGTTTCTTGGTTGCGGCCTCCAATCGGCTTGCGGTATTGACCGTATCACCAATGGCGGTAAGTCCACGTGAGGCACCATAGCCCATTTCGCCCAAGACAACCGGGCCTGCATGAATGCCGATGCCGATGCGTAACGGTTCATCAAGATCATCAGCAAGTTTGGCGTTTAGTTCGTTCAGAGCCAGACGCATTTGTTTCGCCGCTTTCAAGGCCGCCAGACTGCCCTCTTGCGGGGTAGAACTTATACCAAATAATGCCATTAATCCGTCACCTAAAAATTTGTCGACTTTGCCACCAGATGCCTCGATTGCATCTCCCATGGCGATGGAAAACTGGTTGACCAGATAGACTACATCAAAAGGTAATTTGGCTTCTGATGTCTCGGTAAAACCTCTAATATCAGCAAACAGGACAGTGACAACCTGTTCTACACCGGATGCCTGATTGGAGTATTCTCCAAGGGTTTTCATGGTGGCTTCGGCTGGCAATAACCGGATAACTTTGATTGCCCCTTTTGGAATTATCTGGCAGGCCAGGCGCACATCACCTGGTGCGCGAACCCGGTCCAGCACGGCTTGTTCCTCACTATCTGGTGGAGACAGCTCCAGATTGCTTGATAAAATACGCACTCGGCAGGTTGAGCATCGCCCACGTCCACCGCAAACACTTGCATGGGGGATATTGTGGATACGGCTGATTTCCAACAGGCTGGAGCCAGCAGGATGGTTGATTTTCGGGCCATCAAGATAGTCTATTGCAACTTGCGTGTTCTGACGGCTGTTGAATTGTCTGACCAGCCGTAAACTCACTATAGCTGCAAGAAGTCCGACAAATGCATAGCGGAATATCAGAGCCATTTCAGTTACAATGTTGCCCAGGTTTTTATCGGTGATATTGAGATTTTGATAGTAACGAGCCAGCCAATCAGGATCTTCAGCAAGCCATTCCAATTCGCGACCAGCGGCAACAAATCCGTTAATGGCAAGCACCGGCACCAGTGCTGCAAGTATGAGTGCGATTGACGGTAGATAGCCGCTGTACCATGGCTTCAGTTTGAGCCAGGCGTAAATTCCGATACAGCCGTGGACCCATACGATCAGCAATCCGATAACATTTAATATACCACTGGCAGGGCTCTGAACAAATGTTGCCAGCACCACATAGGTATAGGAATCATTTAGGGCATAGACCTCATTGGCAAATCTTGTGGCCAATAAATGCAAGACCATAAACAGCGGAATTAGAATGCCGAGAAAAACCTGAAGCCATTCCCGCATGGACATGGAAAGGGTTTGGCGCTTGTAGAAATGACCAAGGGTTAAATATACATGGGCAATCAGAGCCCCGTAGAGAAGAATTGAGATTACGGGAAACCGCCAGAAAATCTTGAAATAGGTTCCACCGGCTTCCATTAGCGGAAGGGAATAAAGGCCCAGTGCGTGGTTTAAAAAATGGGTAAGTACATAGACAAACAGGATAAGTCCGGATGCCATGCGCAGGCGCGCTTTGGAAATAGGGCTGGCTATTCGGAATTTGGATTTTACGGGATTTGTCATTCATTTGCTTTATAGGTCTATGACATTGAAGCCAGTATAACCAATTTGCTCAGTCCTTCCACATCCTTTACAGCGCTCGACTTGAACTCCACCTTGTTTGGGCTCTGGTAGCCCTGCTTTTTTGCGGCATTATAGGTATCAATTGTTGTTAAAGCCAAAGTACCGAGTTCTTTGTTGTGTTTTTCAAGTTTGGCGGAAAGATTTACCGCCGCACCGATCACCGTATATTCCAAGTGCTCTTTTTCACCCACAGCCCCGAATATAACCGGGCCTGATGCCACGGCGGCATTGATTTGCCGGGGTTTTAATGGCGACATTACATCGCCGGGCTGGTGGAGTGAGGAGATGATCTCGTCAATTGTTGTCAGCGCATCGGCGCAACAGCTTTGGCTTTTACTGACTGCGCCGAAAGAGGCAAGAATGCCATCGCCCATGAATTTGTCTATGGTGCCGCCGTTCTTGTGGATGATGGGTACAATATGGGCCTGATATTTGGACAATAGCTGCACGGCTTCCGCCGGTTGCATTTGCGCCGCCATTTTGCTGAAACCACGTATATCAACATTGAGAATTGCCGCATGTCTTCTTACACCATCGCCAACGGTAATTTCACCATCTGCATCGCGGATTGTTGAAGCAACGGAATCATCAAAAAACCGGGCGAGAGATCGTGCCGCACTACCTTCCAGAACAGACATGACCAGTAGATTATAGGCGCGGCGAACGGCAATCGCTAAAATTATTGTAACCATTAAAATGGCAATTACTTTACCAATTTCTGCACCGATCAGCACCGAATTTGTAGTCAGATAGGTGACATAATCGCGGGTCACCATCATGTTATCAGGGTCGATAGTTACCACATAGGCAACAAGCGCCAGCCAGCCAAGTATGGCCATTAGGCCTGCGGCAACAACAAAGCGGGCCTGAAAGCGCAAAGTTCGCAGCGCAATCAGAACGAAGAGGTTGAGCATTGCCGGGGCTTTGAGCGAAAATGATGCGCTTTGCCCATATTGAACGTGAAAGCTGCCGATCAGAAATATCATCAATGCTGTGTCAATAAATATGGAGAAATATACAACCGGTGCCGGGATGCGCCGGGAACAGGCCCAGATAAATCCGATCAGGGTGATAACCAGATAGATTGCCACAATGATGGGCACCCAGGATTCTGTATCCGGATTGGGTTTTGGGGATGAAAAATACAGCACACCCCATATGCTGAAAATGATCAACTGGATAAGTTTAACCAGCGCCTCGCTCATATCATCGCTGCGTTCGATGGTTTTGCGCACCCGTTCCGGTAGGGCTGCGCGCGGGGTTTCGGGATTAAAGCTTGCGAATAACTCCCGCAACATTGTCGTAATTTTGTTCATGTCGCGGAATTTAAACCCTGTTTGTGGTCAGTAAAGTCAGATGTAAATTTCTTTGTACGCAGTTTTGAGGAAATAGGCAGTAAAACCAGCAATTGAATTAATTTCGCCCTTGGGTCGCAAATGGCGATTCAATGTGAAGCAAACAAGTATTGAATATTCACACTTGTTCACGAAATTTTTTATTCAGCACAGGCAGTGTTCAAAGTTCGATTTTTAACCCGTCCCGGGTGGCAAAACTGCCCGGAAATACCAATTTTGCTTCTTGCACAATTGAATCGAGTTTTTCGTCGGTTCTGCTTGGGCGATGGTGAAACAGGCCGAATTTGTCCACATTGGCAGCTTTGCACAAGCGAATACCCTGTTCCCAGGTTGAATGGCCAAAATCAATAAAATTGGGGTATTCTGAATCTGAATAGGTGGCATCGTAGACCATCATGTCTGCCCCCTCAATCAGCTGCAGGATGGCTTCATCCAAACCATCCGAACTATGCTCGGTGTCAGTGATATAACAAAATGAACGGCCATCGAAATTAATTCGATACCCGGTTGCGCCACCGGGATGGTTTAATGTGCAGGTTTTAATTTCAATATTATCGCCGGGTGCAAGGTCGTCACCGGCGGAAAAATCTTTATGCTCAATTTTGGCCTTGAATACTTCAGGCCCAACTGGAAAAAACGGGTGCACCATATAGTCTTTAATGGACTCACGCGTTGCATTATCGCGGTCAAGGTGACCGGACCAAATCCGCATTTTACACTCTGGATTGTAGAGAGGTGCAAAAAACGGTAACCCGCAAATATGATCATAATGAAAATGAGTAAAAAACAAATCGAGATCTGTGATCTTTCTTTCCTGCAAATCCAGGCCCAAAAGTCTGAAGCCAGTACCGGCATCCAGAATTAGTGTACGCTCACCGCATTGAACTTCAACACAGGAGGTATTACCGCCATATTTGACCGACTGGCGGGTGGGCGAAGACACAGCACCACGCGTACCCCAGAAGTGGATAGAAAATTTCCGGTTACCCATTTACGATTTCCGGTTCTGGTTTTGAAATGATGCTATATTCATTCAGTTGTGTTTCTTTACTAATTTTACAGCCGCAGCTTCCTGCCTAAGCTGAAAGTTTTTTCAATTCAAGTCGGGCTTCGGATAAATCCTTGGTGGTTTTTGTGAGTCGATCCACCAGAGTTCCCAGCACAGCGAGCGTTAGGGATGGTGTATCCAGTACCATTTCCATCATGTGCTCTTTCTTTATCCGTAAGACTTCCAGGTGTTCAAGTGCTCTTACGGTCGCGGTACGCGGTATATCGCTGAAAATTGCCATATCGCCAACAAAAGCGTTGCGTTCCAGTTTTGCAACTGAGGCTTCGCCCTCTTCAGTGCTGACCAGCACATCGGCAGTGCCTTCAATTATTACATAGGCGGCATCGGCCGTATCACCTTGAAGAAACAGGTTTTGCCCGGTTTCAAAGGTCATCCTATCTGAGGCAAAAGCCAACAGTTTCAGTTTATTTGGTGGTACGTTCGAAAACATCGGAATCGATTGCAAGAGATCCACTTCATCTTTCAGTTTGCTCATTTTATCCTCCCGTACCTTTCAAGTACCCCGAAATTGTTTCTAATTCATGTTATTTTGCCCATTGGGTGAATACTATATTCAAACAAGCAGTGATGCGTAAACACCTTCATTTTTTGCCAGGGCTTCCGGTGTTCCATCTTCAATAAGTTTGCCCTGATCAAATACCAGTACCCGATCAAACATTTTTGCGTAGGACGGTGCCATGAGAACCCATAAAAGGCCGAATGGTTTGTCGTCGCCATTGCCGCGTGCAAGTTGTACGACCCGATCGATTATGCGCTCCTGGGTTCGCGAATCCATTGCGTTCAATGCCCGGTTAACAATCAGCATATCACTGCGCTTGAGCAATACCCGGGCAAAGGCAAGTTTTTGTCGTTGAACCTCTGAAAGCCGTTTTCCGGCCGTGCCTATGTTGAACTTCAGCCCAACTTTAAACATATCCTCTTGCAAATTCATTTCATGCACCAGCTGCAAGATTTCCTGCTGCACCTTGTCGGCGGCCTCTGAATATCCGTAGGCAACGCGGCCAAGCAAGATATTATCCTGGATGGTTGCCATCGTATTATAGGTGTCTTTTCGGTAAAAGCTGATGGCATCTTTCAGGTGTTCAGGTAATTCCTGCTGGAACTGCTGGCGGGCGGTCAAAATACTTTTTTTGTTTTCTTCGCTCAATAGCCCCAAACGATTGCGGGGCTCAATATAATTGAACGGCAGCCGCAGCAACATCTCTTTGTCTTCTTCTTTAACGTCATCAAATTCCAACCCGTTGACGCGGGTAATTATTGGCTGATAGTCATCAATTTCCTCCGGCGCCATGAAGTTCAATTGTTCAAAGAATGGATTGTCAGCGGAAAGGTCGGCGAACAGTTCTATGGCGGTGCTGGCAAGCTCAACGCCCATTTCATAGAGGATTTTATCCAATCCGCTGTCTTCCAGCACTTTTCGGATATGTGGGTTTGAGGCAAGCTTTTCGGTCGAAAATATGCCATCCGAAGAAGTGCCAAATAACAGGTTCTCGCCAATTGTCGCTTGGGAATTATAGAGTTTTCCATCGAACAATTCGACATATTTGGCAAGGTCTTCCTGTTTCAGCCGGTCTCTGAACCGGGCTCTGGCTTCCAGAATTTTGGAACAAAGCGCATCATTATTTTTTGGATCGAGGGTTTGCCTGAGTGAGAGATCAAAAACTGCACTGTCCAATTCGACGATTTTCAATACTCGCTTTATCTGATCATGGATGTCATCGGGTCCGGTGGCGCCTGCGGCTTTATAATCCACCCAGTCATCGTACACATCAAGTGGGGTGTTTCCCGATGCTTTTGCTTCGGCGATCCTTCGAACTTTTTCGATTTTCTCGGCCTCGTCAAGTTCGCGCTCAATAAGTGGTGCGTGTTTCAACACATAGAGCAGGGTATTCTCGATGGTTTCCTGCGGCAGGTAGGAATCTCCGCCAACATAGGAAAACCTTCTGCCGGTTACCGCCTCGCTTAGATCAATAATTGAACTACGGTTGATCAAAATACGGCCAGACGAAGGGTTTTGCAGGCGGGCAAGTGTAGCAACCATCGCATCAGTGCCGCTGTTTAGGGGACCAACAATTGCGATAATGTCATTAATGGCAAAGTTTGTATCAATATCTTCCAGCAAGGTGGAGCCTGAATCGTCGTTGACGACAAGGTTTGAAACAACAACATTGCCTTTCAGCGGTGGTATTTCCTCGGCCGTTGGCTCCTGCAGGTGGGCATCCAATGCTTCATCAGTGTTGAATTGCTCAACAATCTGCGCATATTTGATATTGATGTCGACGCGTTTCTGGTCCCAGGCAATCAGGCCGTTGATGGGTGATGGAAGCTCCTTATAGGCGGCAATTACCGCCACCAGCTGGCCAATATCGAGCGTGCCACGAATGGCAAAAAAACCGCCGATTACATAGAATAGAAACGGTGTTAGCTGGGCCAGAAAATTATTGATGAATTTTACAAAGAACTTTCGCTGGTAAAGTTCATAGCGAATATCGAATATCCGGCCCAGACGGCTGGAAATCTCGGCCCGTTCATAGTTGGATGTATCATTGACGTGAACGGCTGTAATGCCATCGACAACTTCACCAATACGCCCGGAGAGCTGCCTTGCGGTCAGTTGGCGCATGCGACCGAGTTCCAGCACCCGTTTTCTCAAGATCGGAATAAGGATCATCTGGAAGAAAATGATGCCTACAGCCAACAGCCCGAGCCAGACGTTTTGTAGCAGAATGAATACAAATGCGATGAGCGCCTGACCACCAAGAAATACCGGCTTGACGAAAGCGTCACCAATAAATTCGCCGAAAGGTTCAACCTCGTCTTTCACCATGCTGGCGATTTCCGAGGCCTTTACCCGGCGAAAATGGTTGGAAGGAAACCGCAATACGCGGTCGACAAGTTCAAAGCGCAAGCGGCGCAACATGCGCTCGCCAAGCCGTCCTTTATACGTGTTGATATAGAATTTGAATAAACCGTTGACACAGACCAATGCAAGAAACGAAAAACTCAGGGCCAGCAAATAAGGTAGCCGCTCCAGTGAGAAGCCTTCAAATATTACAAATGAACCGCCACCAAATAGCCATTGGGGAAGATCCATTGAGAAATTCAGGAATGTTGCAGTTGCAGTTGCATCCTCAAAGCCGACCCCTTGAACCGGCTTGTTGATGATGTTTTTTGGTAAATCCAGCACCAGAAACAGCGTCGGCATGGATATGATGATGATAAACAGCACCCATAATTGTTCGCGCCGTGTGTGATACCAGACATATTTGAGAAGGTTTTTTTCCAACGGTTGGTTTTGGAGATAAAAGTCGTCTTTGTCGCTCACGCAAACCGTCCGTTTGTTACTTTTTATAATTTGCAAATCCCAAATTTACTTTCGGGTTGCATTGGTCTCAGGTCGTTATACGACGACTAAATGACAAAAAGGTCAATGTGATTGAAGATAAATTTTGCAAATTTGTCTGGATGCGGTTTAAAAACCCTCTATCATATGGTGATGATCAATCTGCCCAAAGATTTGTTTTACAACCAAATTCAGCCGTTTTCGGATTTCACCCGGGTAACAGAGCTGGATCTGTATCATTCCCTGCCGGATGACTGGATTGTCGGGGTGGCTGATGTGGTCGATTCAACCGGTGCCATTGAGGCGGGCCTTTACAAGACAATCAACACCATTGGTGCCAGCATTATTGCAGCCCAGTTTAATATTCCGGGCAAAATGCAATTTCCTTATGTTTTTGGCGGCGATGGTGCTGCATTTGCCATTTGGCCAGCGCGGCGTGAGGCCAGCAAAGACGCACTGATGGCGGTCAAAAGATGGGCATTTGAAGAGTTTAACATGATTTTGCGGGTGGCACTTGTGCCGGTGCGTGAAATTAGGGCGGCCGGGCTGGACGTTGCCGTGGCACGGTTTCAGGTTTCCGATGGGGTGGACTATGCCATGTTTCGCGGCGGGGGCGTTGTCTGGGCTGAGAACAAAATGAAAGAGGGTGAATTTCAGCTGGAAATGGCAGCAGAAGGCATTCAACCCGATCTTTCCGGTCTTTCCTGTCGCTGGACACCGCTAAAACCCAAACGCGGCATGGTTCTCTCTGTTCTGGTTTCGCCCAATTCTGGCGCGGCCTCCGGCGCGTTTCGCGAAGTGGTGCATGAATTGCTGGAATTGGTTCATCATCTTGAAAGGGATGGTCACCCGGTGCCGGTTGAGGGGCCAACAACCTCCTGGCAACCCAAGGGCGTTACCCAGGAAGCCCATGCCAGCCGTGGAAAACAGCCCTATTGGCGGCGGTTGATTGAATTGCGGGTTCGAGTTTTTATTGCCTGGTTGTTTTTTCTCACCAACACCTCCACCAGCGAGATAAATCCTTCAGAATATCGGGCGGAGGTTTCAAGCAATACGGATTTTCGTAAATTTGATGATGGTTTAAAACTCACCCTTGATTGCGATGAGCCGATGGCATTACAGATCGAAGAATTGTTGGAAAAGGCCAGGCTGGACGGGGTTCTGTATTATGGCACCTACCGTCAAAAAGAGGCGATGATGACCTGTATTGTGCCATCGACGGCCACCAATGATCATATGCACTTTGTTGACGGGGCGTCCGGTGGTTATGCGCGCGCCTCAATCATGTTGAAAAAATCACAGGGTAAATGAGTAAGTTTTATTCATCCAATGATGAAAGACAGTCGGCAAAAGCCGTTGCCATAGCTTTAATCAGCAATAAGTAATGCCCAGGACCGGGGGCAATATTGCTTCCCAAGGGGTCCAGAAGCGCGATTTTGGCCTGGCTGTTTTCTGCAATCGTCTCAAGGGTTTTTTGAGAAAATTGCGGTTCGGAAAACAGGCATATTTTGCCGGATTGTTTTAGCTTGTTGTTGATTTCCTGAATATGTCTGGCACCCGGCTTGATTTCCGGGTCCACAATCAGCACACCGCTAGATTTTAAGTCAAAACGAGCTTCAAAATATTGATAGCCATCATGATAGGTTATGAAGGGCTGGTTTTTTACCGGCGTAAGGCGCGCCAGCACTTCGCGGGTCAAAGCACCCAGTTTTGCAAGCAGGTTTTGCAGATTGGCCTGATATTTATCGGCGTTTTCCGGGTCTTTATTGATCAAGGCTTTTGCGATATTTAGCGCCATCACTCTGGCATTTTGCGGATCAAGCCAGATATGCGGGTCTATCTGGCTATCGGTGCTTGTGGCCTTGATATTATCAATCTGGCGAATATTGCGCCTTACCAGACCATCCACACTCGCAAGTTCAATGGATTGGGCTTTTACCCCGATGGTTTGAACCGGCTTTTGCAAAAATGTTTCAAGCGCTGGCCCGATCCAGAATATCAGGTCAGCTTTGGCGAGCAGGCGGGCTTTTGACGGTTTCAGCGCATAACTATGTGGTGTGCCGGGCCCATCAATTATCAAATCGGGTTTACCAACATCTTTCATAATAGCTGCGGCCAGCGCGTGAACCGGTTTGATTGAGGCCACAACTTTAAGCTCTGCGGCTTGAGCTAGGCCGACAGTTAGCATTAGAAACAATGGTAGAAGAATTCTGATATTTAACAAATTGTTTCCGATGACAAAGAGAAAGTTAAGTGCGTTATATTATAACGGTTATTGTGTTACAATATAACGCTTGCTATATGGGTTTCAAGTACAAATTCATTTTCGTATTTCATCGGGATATACCACATGCAAAATGACCCTTCCAGTTTGGTTGAACTTGAAAATGCAGGCATTTACCGTGAGGGAAAATGGCTTGTACGCGGGGTTTCTTTTTCCGTGAAAAAGGGTGAGATCGTCACTCTTGTCGGGCCGAATGGCTCGGGCAAATCCACCAGCGCAAAACTGGCGCTTGGAATTTTAAGGCCCGATGAAGGGCTGGTTTTTCGGCGGGAAAATTTACGCATAGCCTATGTGCCGCAAAAGCTTGCGATCGACCAATCCCTGCCTCTAAGTGTTGAGCGGTTTATGTCTTTGACAATTTCCTTAAAACCGCCAGAGCTTGATCTGGCCTTGCAGATGACCGGCGTTGCGCATCTGGCTAAATCCCAAATCCAAACCCTTTCGGGCGGTGAGTTTCAACGGGTTTTGCTGGCCCGCGCAATTGCCCGAAAACCGGAATTGTTGGTGCTGGATGAGCCGGTGCAGGGTGTGGATTTTAACGGTGAAATCGCGCTTTACGAATTGATTGTCAAAATCCGGGATCAGTTCGATTGCGGGATTATCATGATCTCTCATGACCTTCATGTGGTTATGGCGGCAACCGATAGTGTGATTTGCCTTAATGGCCACGTGTGTTGTCGCGGTACGCCAAAAAACGTGGCTGAAAGTGCCGAGTATCGTGCCCTGTTTGGTGAACGGGCAACTTCCATGCTGGCACTATACGAGCACCAGCACGACCATACACATTTGCCCGATGGTCGGGTTCGCCACAAGGATGGGTCGGTGACCGATCATTGCCATCCGGACGACGGGCATCATCATCATGGGGGAGATGGCCATGCTTGATGATTTTTTTGTCCGTGCGCTGGTTGCCGGTATCGGGGTGGCGCTTGTAGCCGGTCCCCTGGGGTGCTTTATCATCTGGCGCAGGCTTGCCTATTTTGGTGATACGCTTGCGCATGCGGCCCTGTTGGGCGTGGCGCTCTCTCTGCTGTTTGAAATTAATATCACAATTGCGGTCTTTGCCACCTCGGCGGTGGTCGCTGCTTTAATGTTATTGCTGCAAAAGCGTGGTGGGCTGTCATCCGATGCATTGCTCGGGCTTTTGTCACATTCGGCCCTTGCATTGGGGCTTGTTTGTCTGGCGTTTTTAACGCAGGCGCGTGTCGACCTTATGGGGTTGTTGTTTGGCGATATTCTTGCGGTATCAAAACTGGATATTGGGATTATTTTTGGCGGCGGGGCAATTATCCTCATTACCCTGATCTGGTTCTGGCGACAGATTTTTGCAGCAACCGTTAATGTCGAACTGGCAGAGGCCGAAGGTATGCACCCTGATAGAGCCAATATTATTTTCATGATGCTGATGGCGCTGGTGATTTCCATCTCAATGAAAATTGTTGGCGTTTTGCTTATTACTGCTTTGCTGATTATTCCCGCCGCCAGCGCCCGGCATATGGCGCGCAGCCCGGAACAAATGGCTATCCTGGCATCTATTTTGGGTTCGGGTGCGGTGATTGGCGGGCTTTCCGGTTCGCTCGCCTTTGATACGCCTTCCGGTCCTTCAATTGTGGTTGCGGCGGCCTGCTTATTTGTTGTTAGCTTGTTTACCAGTCTGTTTATTCAAAAATGGAGCAAAAAACATGGGTAAGGCACTAACCAAAAATCAGGCATTGGTTTTGGATACCTTATCCAGGGCAGATGGCCCGTTGAGCGCCTATTCCATACTGGATGATCTTCGTGATGAGGGTATGCAGGCGCCGCCGCAGGTCTACCGGGCGTTGGAAAAGCTTTTGAAAACTGGCTTGATCCATCGTCTAGAAAGCCTGAATGCCTATATTGCCTGTCGTGACCCTGATTGTGTTTCTCACACGGTAACGGGTTTTGCAATTTGTGAAACCTGCGGTGATGTCATTGAATTTGCCGGTGAAAAAATTTCCCGACAATTGAAGGATTGGGAAGATGATAACGGGTTTTTGGCTGAGAAAACCACGATCGAACTTCGCGGTATCTGCAAGCCTTGCAAGGGTTGAGAACGTATAAAATTACCGGTAGAGGCAAATAATAATGCCTTGTTGACTGCGACAGCATTGCATTCCGTAAAAATTGGCGCTAAGGCCGATTATCTCCTGAATTCATGAAGTTCAGGTCCGAGATATTACGCAGACCGGGGCAGCGATTGGCCCCGCCTATTGATAAATTCGCAGGAGGCTAAAGCCGATGAAAATTCTTGTGCCTGTTAAACGGGTGGTGGATTACAACGTAAAAATCCGGGTAAAATCTGACGGATCCGGCGTTGAGCTGACCAATGTAAAAATGTCGATGAACCCGTTTGATGAAATCTCGGTTGAAGAGGCCTTACGGCTTCGTGAAGCTGGCACTGCAAGCGAAGTGATTATTGTTTCAATCGGGCCACAAAAAGCGCAGGAAACAATCCGTACCGGTTTGGCGATGGGGGCTGATCGGGGCATTCTGGTTCAAACTGATGAATTGGTTGAACCGTTGGCAATTGCTAAAATTCTACAGAAAATCGTTGCCGATGAGCAGCCGCAATTGGTGATTGTCGGCAAACAGGCCATTGATGATGATTGCAACCAGACCGGTCAGATGCTGGCAGCTCTTTTAGGCTGGAGCCAATCGACATTTGCATCCAAGTTGGAAATCAATGGCGATAAGGCCAATGTTACCCGTGAAGTTGATGGCGGGTTGCAAACCCTGGAAGTATCGCTGCCCACGGTTTTGACCACCGATTTGCGCCTCAATGAGCCGCGCTATGCATCGCTGCCGAATATCATGAAAGCAAAGAAAAAGCCGCTTGATATGAAAACACCGGATGATTACGGCGTTGATATTACACCGCGCTTGACCATTATTGAAACGGTTGAGCCACCAACACGCAAGGCTGGTGTGATTGTGGGGTCTGCGGCCGAACTGGTTGACAAACTTAAAAATGAAGCTGGCGTTCTGTAACGCACAGGATTTCGAAATTCTTAGATTGAGGAAAATTTAATGACAATTCTTCTTGTTGCAGAACATGACAATGAAACTCTGAGCGACCAGACCCACAAGGCAATGAGTGCAGCCAGCGAAATTGGTGGCGATGTGCATATTCTGGTTGCTGGCAAAGGTTGCGCTGGCATTGCTGATACAGCTGCCAAAGTTGATGGTTCTGCAAAGGTTCTGCTTTGCGAAAGCGATGATCTGGAAAACCAACTGGCTGAGCCGATGGCGGCGCTGATTGTTAGCCTTGCCGGTGAATATGATGTTTTGCTTGCGCCTGCGACCTCCAATGGCAAAAACATCATGCCGCGGGTGGCGGCCCTTCTCGATGTCATGCAAATCTCTGATATTGTTACCGTTAAGGCGGCTGATACGTTTGAGCGTCCAATTTATGCCGGTAATGCCCTGCAGACGGTGAAATCTGGTGAGGCCAAAAAGGTCATCACAGTTAGAACTGCTGGTTTTACCGCTGCCGGTGAAGGTGGTTCCGCCTCGGTTGAAAGCGTTTCCGCGGCGGAAAACCCTGGCCTTTCCAAATTTGTCAGTGCGGCACTTTCCAGCAGTGATCGCCCAGAGCTTACATCGGCCCGGATTATTATTTCCGGTGGCCGTGCACTTGGTTCTAAAGAGAAATTCAATGAGGTCATTTTACCGGTTGCCGATAAACTTGGTGCAGCGGTTGGTGCATCACGTGCAGCGGTTGATGCGGGTTATGCGCCGAATGACTGGCAGGTCGGACAGACCGGTAAAGTGGTGGCGCCTGATCTTTATATTGCCTGCGGCATTTCCGGGGCGATCCAGCATCTGGCCGGAATGAAAGATTCCAAAGTCATCGTGGCGATTAACAAGGATGAGGATGCGCCAATTTTTCAGGTTGCGGATTATGGCCTTGTGGCCGACCTTTTTGTGGCTTTGCCGGAGTTTGAAAAAGAACTGGGCTGACTTCGGGTCACTGGTGCCATTTAGAAGCTGTTTGTGAGTCTATGACCTAGGGCCAATCAATGTTATGATAGTCGGGAAATTTCCCGGCTATTTTTTTGAGTTATGGAAAGCGACTGATTTATGAGCAATGGAATCAAGAGCGTCGGCGTTATTGGTGCCGGTCAGATGGGCAGCGGCATAACCCATGTATGTGCTCTCTCCGGCCTGAACGTGCTGGTGCAGGATGTCAGTGAAGATCTTATTCAATCTGGAATTGCCACAATCAACGGCAACCTCGCCCGGCAGATTGCCGCTGGAAAAATTACCGAGGCTGAATGCAAAGCGGCGCAAGCGCGAGTGAAGCCAGCATTGAGTATGGAGGAAATTGGCGGCGTTGATCTGGTGGTTGAAGCGGCAACCGAAAATGAGGACATTAAAAAAGCGATCTACGCTAAATTATGCCCGGTGCTTAACCCCAAAGCGATATTGGCCACCAATACATCATCCCTGTCGATTACCAGACTTGCCTCTACCACCGACCGGCCGGAACAGTTTATCGGCATTCATTTTATGAACCCCGTACCTTTAATGCAGCTGGTTGAACTTGTGCGTGGCATTGCGACAGATGATACGACTTTTGAAACCTCGCGGGATTTCGTCAATGCACTTGGCAAGAAAACCGCCGTATCGGAGGATTTTCCGGGCTTCATGGTCAACCGCATTTTAATGCCGATGATCAATGAGGCTATTTATACCCTATATGAAGGTGTGGGCGGTGTAGCAGCTATTGATACAGCTATGCATCTTGGTGCCAATCACCCGATGGGGCCGCTGCAACTGGCCGATTTTATTGGCCTTGATACCTGCCTTTCGGTCATGCAGGTGTTGCATGAAGGAATGGCTGATCCGAAATATCGCCCCTGCCCGCTTCTGGTAAAATATGTGGAGGCCGGATGGCTTGGTAAGAAAACCGGCCGTGGTTTTTATGATTATCAGGGTGATGAACCAGTGCCAACGAGATGATTTTTGTTTCGCTCACGCAAATGGCTTTGCCATTGCTCAGCCCCATTCGATAAACTCAGGAGGCGCTTCGCGCTTCACCCATCGGGTCAAACCCGAGGGCAGGCTCGCGCACGTGAACGGGTAATATATGTCGCCCTGAAATCATTGACATTGGTACGGGTTGGACCGGTGAAAATAAGCGCGTCCAGTTTTTCAAAAAAACCATAACCATCATTATTATCAAGCATCGCGAGCGGGTTGATATTAAGTGATTTTGCCCGTTCCAAGGTGTCTGGCCCAAAACGGGCACCGGCATTATCCTCGCTGCCGTCAATACCGTCCGTATCGCAGGCGATGGAATAAATATCTGGCGTGTGGTCAAGGGCCAGCCCCAGCGCCAGCAGATATTCCGCATTTCGCCCACCGCGCCCATTGCCCTTTAGCGTAACAGTTGTTTCCCCGCCGGAAAGGATCGCCACCGGCCAGCCGCCGCTTAGATCATTGGCAATAAAACTGCGGATGAAGTCTGCCATTTGCCGGGCAACCACACGGGCTTCACCCTCAATGGCATCCCCCAATATGAGCGGTCGGATTTTATGATCAAGACAATATTGTGCCGCAGCTTCTAATGAAGATTGCGGCGTTGCAATTAATTGGTAGGTGTTTTCCGGATGTGCTTGATTGGAAATTAGCGCCGCAGTTTCACCGGTCAGGTGCTTTTCAATACTTTCAGGTAGATCAATCTTGTATTCTTGCAAAATATCATAGGCATCTTGCGGGGTGGATTGATCAAAAACCGTTGGGCCGGAGGCGATGATTGCCGGATCATCACCCGGCACATCAGATATGGCCAGGGTCACAATGCGGGCAGGAAACGCGGCTTTGGCCAAGCGTCCACCCTTGATGGCTGAGAGGTGTTTTCGAACTGTGTTCATCGCATCAATCGGTGCGCCGGATTTCAGCAATTGGCGATTAATATCCTGTTTTTCTATCAGGGTAATGCCGGGTGCAGGAATAGATAAAAGGGCCGAACCGCCGCCGGAAATCAGGCATAGAACCAGATCATCGGCGGAAAGGTTTTCAACCATTGCCAAAATGCGACTGGCGGCATCGATGCCTTTTTGGTCGGGCACCGGGTGGGCTGCTTCCACAACCTCAATGCGGTTGCAATCTAAGCCGTGCTGATAGCGGGTTACAACCAGACCGGTGAGCGCGCCCGGCCAATTATCTTCAACGGCCCGCGCCATAGATGCCGCCGCCTTGCCGGCTCCAATAACAATGGTGCGGCCCTTTGGCGGTGCGGGCAAATATGTTTGCAGACAATGGGCGGGGTCGGCGGCCGCAACCGCTTTTTCAAACAGCTTGCCTAAAAATTCCTGCGGGTTTTGTTGGGCTGATAATTCTTGTGGCATGCTCCTGCCTCTACAGGTTTTTCAGCTTTTCCTGCATGGCTGCAAGTTGTTGTTTAATTTCGGCCAATTCTATTTCTTTTTGATCTGCTTCTGGAACCGGCACGTCTGTTGCCGGTTCATCTTCCTGAGTAGGATTAAGTCCCCAGGAACCAAGTGTTGAATTCATGATCGCAGATTGGGCCTTTTGCCAGCTTTCAAGCCCAAATATTTCCATTGGATTTACGGCCGCAGGCGCATTTTTTTGCAGTGAAGAAATCATTTCCTCTTGCTGGGATTTCAGCATTTCAAAAGATTTTGAAAGGAAGTCAGGTACAACGCTGCCGGTTTGGTCGCTATAGGAACGCACAACATCCATCAACACATTCAGCGGCAATACGCTTTCGCTGCCAGTTTCCTGCTCGGTTATAATCTGCATAAGAAACTGACGCGTAAGATCATCACCGGTTTTGCTATCAATAATCTGAATATCTTTGCCCTGACGAATGAGTGCGGCAATTTCTTCCAGTGTCACATATTCGCTGGTATCGCTGTTATAAAGACGGCGACTGGCATAACGCTTAATAATGATTGTCTGATCCGTATCGCTCATTGGCGTATCCATTTTAAAATGTGTCAATCTCTTAATAGGTCCAAATTCCAGAACAGCGCAAGGAATTTGGGTACAAAAAAGGGCGGGCCAAAGCCCACCCTGAATTTTTTGAAAGCAATTGGGGTAAACCCCGTTAAAAACTATGCGGCTTTTTTGGTTGCTTTCTTGACCACGTTTGCGGCTTCTTTGCTGACATCTTTACCAGCAGTAAGCATCAGTTCAACCGTGTCCATTTGAGCTTTTTTCGCAACTTCTGCGAATGCCGCAATATGCTCAGGAGCGGATTGTGCCTGGGAGGAGGCAATGTCAGAAACAAGTTTCGAATAATCGGAAGGATCTTTTTGTACTTCGGTGGCAGCTTCCAGCTTGCCTAAAGTATCTTTGGTCCAGGCTTGTGTCAGTTCAGCGTTTTTTTCCGCGGCATTAAGGGCAATTTTTGCCATTTTGCCAGAGAGCTCTGCGCCATTTTGAAAAGCATCGGTGAATGTTTTCATGTCGGTTGGAAGTGCGGAAAACATGTTTTCAAATGCTTTGGTGAAATCCTGGGTAAAATCGTTTGCTTTGGCCATTGTTCTAATTCCTTGTAAATCGCAGGAGTGTTGTTAGTTAGGGCAACTTGGGAGGATTGCTGCGCTAGCACTCATATATATGCTGCGATGCGGCATTGCAAGGAAAAAATGCTGCACCGCAGCAAAAAAATCAATGGCGCTCTAAAAGTAGATTTTCCTTGGTTTCAAAAACGGTTTTATAGCCAGCCTTATTCATCCAGCTAATTAAATCAGATTTCCACAATGCATGATGGGCGGTTTCAATTAAAATCAGACGCGGCCAGACCTGTTGATCAGCAGATTGGAAAAATGGCGTTAGCACTTGATCTTCAAAGCCTTCAATGTCAATTTTTAGCAAGTCGATTTTGTCAATTTCATTGTCTTTTAAAATATCGAGCAGCGGGACCATGTCGACATCTACCGAAATTTTTGCGTTACTGGTGCCTTCTTTCAAAACAGAAGTATGGCCGATATTGCTGCCGCCATCTGACCAGAGCTGCATAGTGGTGCGTTCTGGCCCACTGGCCAGCTGTAGCGGAGTGGCATTTTCAATATTGTTGATTTGAAGATTGAATTTTAATTTCTGAAAGGTTTTCGGATGCGGCTCGAGCGCCAGAATGTGCGCGGTATTTTCCGTATGCCGGTCAACAAACAGTGAATAGGAGCCAACATTCGCACCTATATCAACAAAGGTCATCTCTTTTTTCAAATAGGGAATTAGTGCCTCATGCTCGGCGGCTTCGGGTAATTTTTTGCGGGCAAAGATAATGCGGTCGCAATAATTTTCCTCTGGATATAGTCGCCAGTTAATGCCGGCAAATTCAACGTCATAGGGTCCCGGTTGCTTGCGGGCGAATTTTTTGCGCAGTTTGCGGCGCAAGGAAGCGGAGAATAGTGGCGCATCACATATTGCCCATAACAGGCGACGAAACCGGTGCTTATGATAGGTTCCAAATGCGGTTGTTGTATCCAATGGCATTAGCTCATATTGCTCCTTATGGCAGATTGGCCTAGACGGTTTTAACCAATCAGGAATTTGATAATGCAATTTAGCTCAAACGCACCACTTTATTTTATACGTCACGGAGAGACAGATTGGAATATAGAACGGCGATTTCAGGGCCAAAGCGATATACCGCTCAATCAGCATGGTATGGAACAGGCGAAAATTAATGGAATAATCCTGGCAAATTTGCTCAAAAGGTCCGCAAATTCTGATCAGCCGCTTCATGTCGTTTCATCACCATTATCGCGTGCCTCAAAAACGGCGGAAATTCTGCTGGGTGAATTGGGTGAGCCGAACACTGAATTTAAAACTGATTTGGCGTTAAAGGAAATTTCCTTTGGTCTGTGGGAGGGCCTCACCTCGGGGGAGGCCAAACAGCAATATTATGAGGCCCGCCAAAACCGGCGAAAAGACCGCTGGGCCATTGCACCACCGGGGGGTGAAAGCTTTGCTGAGCGGGTTGAAGGGGTGGGGGATTTTTTACACGGTTTACCTGCCCATAGTGTTGTTGTTTCCCACAGCGGCATCATGAGGATAGTTGCATTTTTGCTAAATCGTATTTCTGCAATTGAGGCGGTAAATCTGGATGTTCCCCATATCGGGGTGCAGATTTGGGATGGGGAATGCCTTAGGGTCAGGACCCATTAATGTCATCCATTCTGCGCAAATCAGTTTGCCTGATGAACAGAAGGAATATCGCAGGTAATATCAATATTCTCAAGATATTACGACGTTTTCAACGGGCAGACTGGTCGCGCCCTCAATTGGTCTTCGGTGGGTTTGGAAGAAAGCATCCGCCTGGTTGCAACAAATGTTCGAAAAGATCCCGATCTGCCCTTGCGCTTTGTTACAACCATTCAAATACTTTTTTCCAAACAGAATTGTGTGAGATTAATGGGTCTTGACCCTAACAATGCAGGAAAATTGCCCTGATTGATAAATCCCGGCCAAATTACACTTTCGATTATGATTATAATGTGCAACTTTACACCTTGGGGAATGAAAATAACAAATAATGTCCATCGAAAGCTTTGAAAACCCGGTGTTTTTAACCAGCTCAAAATAGAAGACGGAATTGTTCGCTAAAGAATGCCTAAATCGACGCACGATATAATCCGGGTTGAAAATCTCGAGATTGCGATAGACCTAAGGGGTGGAGACCTTAATGTTATCAGGGGAGCGAGTTTTCGTATTCCTGCGGGTAAAACTGTGGCACTGGTGGGCGAGTCCGGTTCTGGGAAATCCATTATTGCCCAGGCTATTTTGGGCATTACACCGCGGGTTGCGCGCGTAACAGGCGGGCACATATATTTTCGCGAGAAAGCTGAAGATACGCCAATTGATTTAGCGGCGATGGATGATGATTTGCCGGAACGCAGGGCGTTGCGTGGCGGCACGATTTCGATTATTTTTCAAGAACCAATGACATCGCTTTCGCCATTGCACACAATTGGCAATCAGGTGGAAGAAGCGTTGACTCTGCATCGTGAGGTGGGAAAGGGTGAGGCAAAAGAAGTTACCTGCCAGATGTTTGAACTGGTTGGATTTCCAGACCCCAAACGCGCTTATGATATGTATCCGATGGAGCTTTCAGGTGGATTGCGCCAAAGGGCGATGATTGCAATGGCATTGATATGCCATCCGGCGTTGTTAATTGCCGATGAGCCAACCACGGCGCTTGATGTTTCGATGCAGGCAAAAATTCTCGGTCAGCTGAAGATTTTACAGAAGAAGCTGAATATGGCTGTGCTGCTGATCACCCACGATCTGGGCGTTGTCGCCAATATGGCCGATGAGGTGGTGGTGATTTATCACGGGCAAATCATGGAAGCCGGCACCATTGAAGATATTTTCAACAATCCGCAGCATGTCTATCTCAAAGCTCTGTTAAATGCTGTGCCAACGCTGACAATGGGGAAAGACGAAAAACTTCAGTCGTTGCGGGATATTGAGCACGTTATTCCAAAATCGATGCAGCGCACGGTTCTGCCTGATGATAGCAGCACAAGCGAGCCTCTCTTGTCGGTGCGAAACCTGCACCGGACCTTTACCATTAAAAAGCAGGGTATGTTTTTTGGCTCGAGCAGCCGTTCTGTCACCGCCGTCAGTCATATGAATTTTGACGTAAGGCGGGGTGAATGTTTTGGTCTGGTTGGGGAATCTGGTTGTGGCAAGACGACGACCATAAAAATGATTATGCGGGCGCTGCAACCGGATATGGGTGAAATCATTTATAATGATGGCGAACGCAATCAGGATATTCTGGCGCTTAAGGGCGGGGATCTAAAAGAATTTCGCAAGAAAATGCAGATGGTTTTTCAAGACCCGTTTTCGTCGCTTAGCCCGCGCTCGACGGTTTTGACCATTTTAAAAGAACCGCTTCAGGTTCACAATATTGGCACGTCGCGCGAGCAGGCGGAATATGCGGCCGAATTGTTGAAGATGGTGGGCTTACAGCCAAGTTATCTAAATCGTTATCCGCATTCGTTTTCAGGCGGCCAGCGCCAGCGTATCGGTATCGCAAGAGCGCTTTCGCTGCGGCCGGACTTATTGATTTGTGATGAACCGGTATCGGCACTCGATGTTTCTGTGCAGGCACAGGTATTGAACTTGATGAAACAATTGCAAAGCGAATTGGGACTGACCTATATTTTCATATCTCACAATCTGGCGGTAATACGCTATATCGCCGATCGTATCGGGGTGATGTTTAAGGGCCAGCTGGTGGAACTTGCCAGCCGCGATGAATTGTTTTCCAATCCGCTTCATCCCTATACCAAGGCATTGCTGGATGTTGTGCCGCATGCCAATCTTGATCATCCCTTGGATTTTGATCGGTTGAACCGGGAAATGGTGACAGAGGGTCAGGATTGGGGTGATCAATTTGTCAGCATGGAGGATGGTGCTGATATGGAAATGCTGAAAATAAATGAAGATCACGGCATTTTGGTAAAATCAGGTACACAAGTACAACAGCTCGGGGGAGCAGGATGAGTAAATATTTTAGTTCGGGTGGAAAAATTCTGGGCCTTGCCCTATGGCTTGGTGCTGCCTCAATCAGCATGGCTCAAGCAGGCCCACCTGAAGAACCTCGTATTGTGAATATGGAGGAACTTGGCAAAGAAACCGGGAAGCGCGGTGGTACGCTTAAAATCCTGATGGCCAAACCCAAAGATATCCGCATGATGGTTATCTATTCAGGCACGCGGCTGGTCACCTATAATGACAGCTTTAAACTCGCACCAGACATCTTGAAATCCTTTGATGTTGTTGAAGGCCGTCAGTTTACCCTGCATTTGCGTAAAGGTCACAAATGGTCGGATGGGCATCCGTTTACATCGGAAGATTTTCGCTACTACTGGGAAGATGTGGCCAATAACAAAGAGCTGGCCCGCGGCGGACTAAGCAACAAATTGCTGGTAGACGGTAAACCGCCTAAATTTGAAGTGCTGGACGAATTGACCATTCGATATACCTGGGAAAGTTCAAACCCGCTTTTTTTGACGGCGCTGGCTGGTGCGCGGCCGCTCTATATCTATAAGCCTGCCCATTACATGAAGCAGTTTCATGCGAAATATCAAGACAAAGCAAAACTTGATCAAATGGTGATCGACAACAAAGTGCAAAAATGGAGCTCTCTGCATGTTCGTAAAGGGCGTCAATATCGCCCGGAAAACCCGGATATGCCCACCTTGCAGCAATGGATGAACACGACCAATCCACCCTCTGAACATTATATATTCAAACGCAACCCATACTTTCATCGGGTGGACGAGAAGGGCACGCAACTTCCCTATATCGATACGGTGATCGTGAACATGTCTTCTTCCGCCATTATTGCTGCGAAAACCGGCGGTGGAGAAAGTGATCTGCAGGCGCGATATTTGCGATTTGACAATTATGCATTCCTGAAAAAAGGTGCCGAAACCCACAAATATAAAGTCTATCTTTGGCCGAATGGCAAAGGTTCGCAAATGACAATTCTGCCCAACTTGAATGTAGCTGATCCCGTGTGGCGCAAAGTGATGCAGGATGTTCGGGTTCGGCGGGCGCTTTCGATGGGCATCAACCGGCCAGAGATCAATGAGGCTATCTATTTTGGTTTGGCACAGGAAACCGGTAATTCGGTTCTGCCATCCAGCCCGCTTTACAAGGAAGAATATGCCGTTGCCTGGGCTGATTATGATGTGGATCAGGCAAATGAATTATTGGATGAAGCAGGGTTCGACAAGCGTAACAGTGATGGTACTCGCCTGCTGCCAGATGGTCGCGAAATGGTGATAACAGTGGAAACCGCGGGTGAAAGCACTGAAGAAACCGATGTGCTGCAACTGGTTACCGAGCACTGGAAAGATCTTGGTATCAAGCTCTTTACCAAACCAACCCAACGCGACATTCTAAGACGTCGTATTTCCAATGGCGACACAATCATGTCAGTCTGGCAAGGACTTAATCGTGGCCTTGCAACACCCGATATGAATCCGGAAGAATTGGCGCCCATATCGCCTTTACAAGGGGTTTGGCCTAAATGGGGGCAATATTACGAAACCAAGGGTGTTGCCGGTGAGGCACCAACTTTGCCTGAGGTGATAAAGCTTAGCGAACTCTATCAAAGCTGGCGCAAGGCAGTTTCCATTGAGGAGCAGGCAAAAATCTGGCATGCCATGCTGTCGATATTTACCGATCAGGTTTACACAATCGGCATTGTTAGTGGCACTTTGCAGCCGGTTGTTGTGAACGAGCATTTGAGAAATGTACCCAAGGAAGGCATATATTCATTTGAACCAACCGCCTATTTTGGTCACTATCTGCCTGACACATTCTGGTTTGATGAATAGATGTTGGACGTTGCTGGATTAATCGACAATATACGATGGGAAATCTGAACCGGTGTTAAGATATATTCTATATCGCGTTGCGGCTATGGTGCCCACTTTGCTGATTGCCAGCATCGTGATTTTCACCATTATTGAGCTGCCACCGGGTGATTATTTCGAAAGCTATGTGTCGGAATTGCAGGCTGCCGGTGAAAGTGTTGATCCAAAACGGATTGAGTATCTGCGGCAGGAATATGGTTTCGACAAGCCGTTATATGAGCGATATTTCATCTGGGTCAGTGGTATGCTGCAGGGTGATTTTGGCTATTCGTTTGAACATGAACGTCCGGTTTCGGAGGTTGTGGGCAACCGATTATATCTCACTATTATGGTGTCATTTGTGACGATTATCGTCACCTGGCTGATTGCTTTTCCTATCGGTATTTATTCTGCCACCCATCAATATTCATGGGGGGATTATGGGCTGACCTTTGTTGGTTTGCTCGGCCTTGCGACGCCAAATTTCCTATTGGCGCTGGTGATGATGTATCTGGCGAATATATGGTTTGGTACGACGGTCGGGCATTTGATGGACCAAAAATATCTTGACCAACCGTTATCGTGGGAGAAAGTTAAATCCATCCTCGAACATCTGGTCATTCCGGTAATTGTCATCGGTACTGCTGGTACGGCAGCGATGATCCGTCGATTGCGTGCCAACTTGCTGGATGAATTAGAAAAGCAATATGTGGTAACAGCCAAGGCCAAGGGTGTTCCGCCGACCAAGGCGCTGGTGAAATATCCATTGCGTATGGCACTGAACTTTTTTGTCGCTGATATTGGTTCTCTGTTGCCGGCGATTATTTCAGGGGCTGAAATTGTTGCAATTGTTTTATCGCTGGAAACCACCGGGCCGTTGCTGATTTCTGCGCTGCAAAGTCAGGATATGTATCTGGCCGGCTCGTTCCTAATGTTCCTTGCTGCCCTTACGGTTTTTGGGGTGTTAATTTCTGATATAGCCCTTGGGTTTCTTGATCCGCGCATTCGCATGCAGGGGAAGGTTGATAAATGAGCGCTCTTCCTCCGGAAAACACGACAAAACTTCCACATTTTGTTTCCAAAGAACCGTTTGATCTTGAATCAATCGAAAAACTGACACCGGAACAGGAGCGGATTTATTTCGCTTCTCAACTGACCCTGATGTGGTGGAAATTTAAACAGCACCGGGTGGCTGTGTGGTCGGGTGTTTTTCTGGCGGTGCTTTACGCGTCCATTTTTATCAGTGAGTTTTTATCGCCCTATGACATGACCAAGCGCCATGTGAAGCATATTTATGCGCCGCCTCAGGGTGTTCACCTGTTTCACAAGGGTGAATTTATCGGCCCGTTTGTTTATCCCTATAAGGTGACCCGAAATATGGAAACCTTGCAGCGGGTTTTTACGGTCAATGATAAAAAGCCCCAGCCGTTACGGTTTTTCTGTCGCGGCGATAAATATAAATGGTTTGGCTATGTAAAATCTGACCTGCATCTGGTTTGCCCGCCGAAAAATGGTAGTTTTTATCTGCTTGGCACCGACAGGCTGGGGCGGGATATGCTATCGCGAATTATCGCGGGCGCGCGAATATCGCTCACCATCGGTTTGATTGGTATTACCGTAAGCTTTGTGCTTGGCATCGTAATTGGCGGCCTTGCAGGTTATTATGGCGGCTGGGTCGATATGGTTGTGCAGCGGATGATCGAGGTTTTGCAATCAATACCCTCGATCCCGTTATGGCTGACCTTATCAGCCATTATGCCTGCCACCTGGAGCCCTATACTGGTTTACTTCGGGATCACCATCATACTTGGCCTGCTGGATTGGACCGGCCTGGCGCGAGCGGTGCGCTCAAAATTACTGGCACTGCGCGAGGAAGATTATGTGCTGGCCGCAAGGCTGATTGGTGCAAGCCCCAAACGCATTATTGGTCGGCATCTGGTGCCGGGCTTTATGAGCCATCTCATCGCGTCCGCGACTATAACCATTCCGACCATGATATTGGGTGAGACGGCCTTGAGCTTTTTGGGCCTTGGGCTTCGTCCCCCAATTACCAGTTGGGGTGTTTTGCTGAATGAGGCGCAGGACATTAATGTGGTGGCGGTATATCCTTGGCTGATGTTACCGGTGCTACCGGTAATCTTTGTGATCATTGCTTTCAACTTTTTAGGCGATGGCCTGCGTGATGCCGCTGATCCCTATAAATAGGATTTAACTTTTTGAGCAATACGCCGAAAAAACTTGTTCTGGTTACCGGTGCGGCACGCGGCATTGGGCTTGCAACCGCAAATTTGTTTTTACGCGAAGGCTGGCAGGCGGTACTTCTGGATATTGATCGTGAAACACTGAGCACGGCTTTTACCGCGCTTAATGCAGGCAATAACGCGATGATGGTTGTGGCCGATGTTTCAAAGCCAGACCAGATTGATGATGCCGTACAACAGGTATTAGAGCGATTCGGGCGGATTGATGGGCTGATCAACAATGCCGGAATTGCCGAGTTTTTGCCCGTTGGACAGACCAGCGTTGAAATATGGTCGCGGATTTTGGCAGTCAATCTTACCGGGCCATTCATTTGTTCCAATGCCTGCATTCCGGCGATGTTGAAAAACGGTGGCGGCAGTATTGTTAATATCGCCTCGATCTCGGGCCTGCGGGCAAGTACCTTGCGCAGCGCTTATGGCACCAGCAAAGCAGGGCTTATACACTTGACCAAACAGCAGGCGGCCGAACTTGGTAATCAGGGTATTCGGGTGAATGCGGTAGCGCCGGGGCCGGTGGATACAGCGATGGCAAAAAAGGTACACGGGCCGGAAATTCGAGCCGATTATCACAATTCTATTCCGCTTAATCGCTATGGGCGCGAGGAAGAAATAGCCGATGCGATTTTCTATCTTTCAAGCGAGCGGGCAAGCTATATTAACGGGCAGGTTTTAGCGGTTGATGGCGGATTTGATGCAACAGGTATCGGGCTTTCAACCTTGCGCGGTGAGCGCTAAGCGTGCAACGCTCAACTCATGAGCAGCACGGCCCACCAGGATTTGAACAGAGGCGAAAATTCGCCCCATCTTGATATTCAAAATTTGAAGACAGCAATATTTGGGCCGCTTTCGCTACAGCTGGCGAAAGGCGAATGCGTTTCAATACGAGGCAAATCGGGCGCTGGAAAATCCATATTCTTGCGCGCGATTGTCGATCTTGATCTGAATGAGGGGCGCATTGTTCTGGATAGTGTGGAGCGCGCAGCCATTCCGGCTTTTGAGTGGCGACGAAAAATTGCGCTTCTGCCGGCAGAAAGCGGCTGGTGGGCTGATCAGGTTGGTGAGCATTTTGAACGGGCAGAAAAGGCCTGTGAGTTATTCAAAAGCCTGGGCCTTCCGAGCGATGTTTTAAACTGGCAGGTTCGACGATTATCGACCGGAGAAAAACAAAGGCTGGCGATTGCCCGGGCACTTAGCTTTGAACCAGAAATCCTGCTTTTGGATGAGCCAACCGCAGCACTAGACCCGCAGGCAACTGGATTTGTTGAGGAGATCATGCGCCAACAGTTGGCCTTTGGCATCTCGATTATTCTTGTTACCCATGATGCGGTACAGGCAAAGCGCATGGCCAGCCGATCTTTTCTGCTGGAGAAGCATTCTTTAGTTGAAGACAAAGGAGAGAAATTGACATGAGCAGTTATATCTCGCTCTCCTATTTCGACGTGGCATTGGCGTCGACTTTTATCGTGTTGAATGGGTTAATCTCAATTGCCTTTAAACTCGGTTTGGCGAAAAAGCTGCTGTTTGTATCCCTGCGAATGGTGGCTCAATTATTGCTGGTTGGCCTGTTGCTCAACTGGATTTTTGCGCTTTCTTCTCCCTGGTTAACCGGCCTTGTGGCTTTGGCAATGGGGCTATTTGCCGGTCGTGAAATTCGGGCCAGACAGGAGCGGCGGCTTACCGGTATCTGGGGCTATTCAATTGGTACAGGCGCAATGATGTTTTCCGGTATTCTGGTGGCGGTTGTGGCGTTGACCACGCAAATTCAGCCAGACCCCTGGTGGTCGCCGCGCTTTGCCCTGCCGCTGTTTGGTATGATCCTGGGTAATACCATGACCGGGGTGGCTCTGGCTCTGGACACGTTGGCGATGACCGTTGACCGGGAGCGGACTGCAATTGAAGCCCGATTATTGCTCGGTATGACCCGTTGGCAGGCAATGCGGCCCTTTGTACAACAAAGCCTGCGCTCGGGTTTTATGCCTATTATCAATGCGATGGCCGCAATGGGCATTGTATCATTGCCGGGGATGATGACCGGACAAATACTTTCCGGTGTGGACCCGCAGGAGGCGGTTAAATATCAGGTTTTGATTATGCTTCTAATTGGTGGCGCTACAGGCCTGGGTGTAATTGGTGCAACTTTGGCCAGCACCTTCCGTTTAACCGACAATCGCCATCGCCTTAGATTAGATATGTTGGTGGTAAAATAACTATAACGTGTAATTAAATTCCTTTTACGTAAGCTTTAAAAACACTAACCGTTTGAAATATGGGCTTTAGCTATTGTTTTCGATTAAATGCTTGGCATGTGACAAAAAGCGCGTTAGTGACAGTATGAAGATAGTTTCAGCAGGTGCGAATTGTCCTGAATTCGCGCATCTGCCACTTACGTAAAAGGAAGTTAATTTATGGCGCGGAATAAAATTGCACTCATCGGTTCTGGCATGATTGGTGGCACGCTGGCTCATCTGGCGGGATTAAAAGAACTTGGCGATATTGTTATGTTTGATATTGCTGATGGTATCCCACAGGGTAAAGCTCTTGATCTGGCAGAATCTTCGCCGGTTGACGGTTTTGATGTGAAACTTTCAGGCACTCAATCCTATGAGGCGATTGAACGTGCTGATGTTTGTATTGTTACCGCCGGCGTGGCGCGTAAGCCGGGGATGAGCCGTGATGACCTGCTTGGTATAAACTTGAAAGTTATGGAACAGGTTGGTGCGGGTATTAAGAAATATGCGCCTGATGCTTTTATTATCTGCATTACCAATCCGCTGGATGCGATGGTCTGGGCCTTACAGAAATTTTCCGGATTGCCAAAAAACATGGTTGTCGGCATGGCAGGCGTGTTGGACTCATCGCGTCTGCGCTATTTTCTGGCCGATGAATTTGATGTGTCCGTTGAAGATGTAACCGCCTTTGTTTTGGGTGGGCATGGCGACAGCATGGTGCCATTGGCCAAATATTCGACTGTTGCCGGTATTCCGCTGACCGACCTCATCAAAATGGGCTGGTTGACGAAAGCCCGGATGGAAGAAATTTTTGACCGTACCCGCAAGGGCGGTGGTGAAATTGTTGGCTTGCTGAAAACCGGCTCTGCCTATTACGCGCCTGCCGCATCCGGCATTATGATGGCTGAATCTTATTTGAAAGATAAAAAGC
>Ga0256839_1001194_pt1 | contig 32172 bp, 33 predicted proteins | sample 354166metaG_FD_185968 | JGI IMG/M metagenome (GOLD analysis project Ga0256839, IMG submission 185968) | Hydrothermal vent microbial communities from Mid Atlantic Ridge, Atlantic Ocean - 354-166 | ecosystem: Environmental > Aquatic > Marine > Hydrothermal vents | place: Atlantic Ocean: Mid... | reverse complement strand
AACGCCTGAATGGCGGCACAACCGGCAGGCGTAAGCAGGTGTTTGCAGGGTTTTTCGACTAAAATGAAATGTTTCAAAATGTTTCACGCATTTGTTTTTTATAGGCAAGGGGGGTATGCTTGGGGTGGTAAATTGATGTTTTATTTAAAATACAGTGCTATGAAAAATAAAATTATGCTTATGCTTGGTGGAGTCCTTTGCAGTGCCTTTGTTTCACTAACCTTGGTAAGCCCTGCCCCGGCATTCCAGGGAGGAAACGACAAGTGCCTGGCACAAAAAAAGAACGGGGACTATTGTTGTGCCGATTGCGAGTTGCGGAGTTGCTCAAGCAGTCCCGATTGTGACGGAAAAACTATCGTTGACCAATGATTCTTTTTCCTGTGGAAGCATTATACAGCGGGGCCAATATTGTGCTTCGCTGTTTAGCCATAGATTGGCTATGAGAGGTTTCTTCCGTAGCTTGTTCCAGCCGGGTGTCAGCCAAAATTGTGTTGCCCGATTGTTTTTCGTTTGCCTGCTGTCTGGATGCACCCCGGCACAAGAGCAAAAGGCAACGGTCATTGAACTGCCGGTTAATCCGGCCAAAGCCGCCACGTTAACTTATTCCAAACACTTTCAACTGGACAGGCTCCTGTTTTTCGATACTACACTAATTGTTTCCAACATTGAAAAAGTTGCCCGTTGGGATAACTACATCGTGCTTTTGTGCGGTGGCATGATAAACAAGCTATTGGTTAAAAACCTGGACAACGGCACTTTGCGTGTTCTCGGGAAAAAAGGCAAAGGGCCGGGCGAGTATGTTACGGCCTCCAACTTTACGGTTAACAAGCCAAAGGACCACATCTATATGCTGGATGGGAAACAGGGGAAAGTACTCGTTTACGCGGCCGAAACAGGCGACTTAGTGAAAGAATACGGCAATAAAAATTTGCGGTTTGCGCAATCCATTGCCCTTGCCGGCCCCAACGTGCTGGCAGTATATGGCGGGGTCGGGTTTTACGGCAACTTAAATTACCGGCTTTTTTTCCTTGATCTGGCCTCCGGTAAAATCCTTTCTTCCCATTTTCCCTTAGAAGAAAACCAAAGCCGGTTTATGTTTTTCATCGAAGCCGACAATTTTACCGATAGTCTGCTGTTTCATTACAAATTTAACGACACCCTTTACACCCATGCCAACGGGAAGCTGGCTAAAAAATACCACATCAACTTTGGCAAGAAAAGCCTGCCGGAAAACGTCCTGCAAAAGGAATATGCCGACATCCGCGCGTTTCTCGAATACTGCAAAACCACTCCGTATGCCTATGGCATTGCCAATGTTCTCCGCCTGCCGGACCATTTGTTTTTTACCTTTGAGTACCAAGGCATATGGTTGCACTGCTTTTACCATTTGGCCTCGGGCGAATATCTGGTGTATAACCAGGTACGGAATGACCTGTTTGGTATAGCCGACAGCGACCTCACTTCCTACACCACCATACCCAGAGGGCATAATGGCAACACGCTGATTTTTGTCGTAGAACCGTATGACGAAAAACTTAAAATTGAACAGGCCCGGGACAAATTGGCCCCCGAAGAATGGGCCCGCTTTTATGACGAAAAGAAGCCATGGATCGATCTGTTTGATTCGCTGCGCTACGACTCCAATGCCATCTTGTTTTTACTAAACTTCAAACAGGCCAATCCGTCATGAGTCGTTTTTTAGCGTATTCGGGATGGCTGGCCTGTGGCGCTATCTTTCTCTACGGGGGGTGGTTTTTAAGACAGCAAAATGCCGGATATGACCGGTTGTCCAAAAAATATCAAAACGCCCTTGTGCAAAACGCCAGGTATGAAGTATATGCCGCCAAACATACACAGGTTTCCTTTTCCTTGAAAAGCCTGAATTCGCCAACTACTTTAATATGATGGGTTTTTGCGTCAGCGTGGATCTTTTGCTGTTTAACCCGTGAGCAAAAATATTGATGGCCGCCTTTGCTGGTAAAAAAAGAATTTAGTATGCATGCATACTAAATTCTTAAATTAATGTTTATCTTTATTGCCGGTTAGGCCATGGGCGCTGAAAACGAAAAAGCTCCTCCAAAACAAGTTTGAAGAAGCTTCCGGTACGTGGTGATAGGTGGACTCGAACCACCGACTCACGGATTTTCAGTCCGATGCTCTACCAACTGAGCTATATCACCTCCTTTTGGAGGCACAAAAGAACATAATTTAAACGTTGTAGCCAAAACATACTTTTAAAAACATCGATAAAATGGCCTATTTACAACAAGTTTTATTCCTGGTGCTGGTGGCCACGGCCACTTTCCTGCTGGTCAGGCGCATTAAATTTATCAAAACAAGTATCAACCTGGGCAAGCCGCAAGACCTTACCGACAACAAACCGGCACGCTGGCGCAACATGCTGCTGGTGGCCTTCGGGCAGCAAAAAATGTTTAAAAAGCCTGTCCCTGCCCTGTTGCATTTATTTGTTTATGTGGGCTTCGTGCTAATCAATATTGAAGTGCTGGAGATCATAATTGACGGCCTGGCAGGTACCCACCGTATTTTTGCCCCGTATTTGGGTACGTTTTATACTGTCTTGCTGAACTTTTTTGAGTTCCTGGCAGTAGGCGTGCTGGTGGCCTGTGTCTTCTTTCTCATCCGCAGGAATATTCTTAAAGTACCCCGTTTCCATAAGCCCGAAATGAAGGCCTGGCCGTTTCTTGACGCCAACCTGATCCTGGTTTTTGAAATCATCCTGGTAGTGGCCATCCTGAAAATGAATGCCACCGATCAACTGCTGCAAGCCCGGGGGGCAGAACATTATACGGCCACCGGGCGACTGTTTTTCAGTTCGCTGCTGATGCCCTTTTTTGATGGCTTTTCTACCCCCACGCTGGTTGGTTTTGAGCGTGCCTTCTGGTGGGTACACATTACCGGTATCCTTGCTTTTGCCATTTATGTAACCTATTCCAAGCACCTGCATATTTTTATGGCCTTTCCCAATACCTGGTACGCCAGCCTGAAACCCAAAGGGGAGATTACCAATATGAACAGCGTTACCAACGAGGTGAAAATAATGCTCGGGCTGCAGCCTGCCGATGCAGCACCACCAGCCGAAGTGGAGCGTTTCGGGGCCAAAGACGTAACCGACCTTAGCTGGAAAAACATTATGGACGCCTTTACCTGTACCGAATGCGGGCGCTGTACAGCCGAGTGCCCGGCCAACCAAACCGGCAAGAAGCTGTCGCCCAGAAAAATTATGATGGACACCCGCGACCGGGCCGAAGAAATTACCCGCAGCCTGCTGGCCGGGGGCAAGGGCGCAGACGATGGCAAGTTCCTGCTCGATGATTACATCTCCCGCGAAGAACTTAATGCCTGTACCACCTGCAATGCCTGTGTAGAAGCCTGCCCGGTGCTGATTAACCCGCTGACCATCATTATTGAATTGCGCAGGTACCTGGTCATGGAAGAAAGCAGCGCCCCGGCAGAGTGGAATGCCATGTTCCAGAATATTGAAACCAGCTTTTCCCCCTGGAAGTTTGCCCCCTCCGACAGGTTTAAATGGGCAGATGAGCTAAGGAATTAAGATTTACGGCATACCATTAATGAAAAAAGAATTACTACAACGAACTAAAATGTTTACTATAGAAGCTTGGAGGTTATGCCAGACACTGCCAAAAGAGTTTATTGACTATAAAAGGCAACTAATTCGTTGTTCAAGTTCGGTAGGAGCTAATTACAGGGCCGCATGTAGGGCCAAATCAACACGTGATTTTATTAACAAACTTAAGATTGTTGAAGAAGAACTGGACGAATCACTCTTTTTTATAGAAATTATCTCCGAGCTCTCTGAAAAAGAGAAGGGAAAATGGGCAAAAGTCTACCTGGAGGGGGATGAATTGCTTGCCATCTTTGTTAAATCCTTAATAACTTTAAGAGAAAATCAAAAGAAAAATGGATGACATAATATCTCTTAAACTTAAACTACGCAATTCTAAAACCGTAAACCGTAAATCACAAATCGTAAATCGCAAACCGTAAGTCGTAAATCGTAAGTCGTAAATCGTAAATCGTAATAAATAATTTGTTAACTAAACGCTAATGTCACGTAATACAACTATTAACATTCCAACCATGGCCGAACTGGCCGCCAAAGGCGAGTCGCCAGAGGTGTTATTTTGGGTAGGATGTGCCGGCTCTTTTGATGAGCGCTATAAAGCCGTTACCCGGGCTTTCGTTAAAATCCTTAATCAGGTGGGCATTTCGTTTGCCGTACTGGGCGAAGAAGAAACCTGTACCGGGGACCCGGCCAGGCGGGCAGGCAATGAGTTCCTGTTTCAAATGCAGGCTACAGCCAATATCCAGGTACTGGAGGGCTACAATATTAAAAAGATAGTCACCGCCTGTCCGCATTGCTACAATACGTTTAAAAATGAATACCCTGCCCTGGGCGGTAATTATGAGGTGGTCCATCACGCTACCTTCCTGCAACAACTGATTAACGAGGGCAAAGTAAAGGTTGCCGGTGGCGGGGCGTTTAAAGGCAAAAAAATAACCTACCACGATTCCTGTTACCTGGGCCGCGCCAATGCTATCTACGAGGCGCCCCGGGCCGTGCTGGAAGCCCTCGATGCCGACCTGGTAGAGATGAAACGCTGCAAAACCAACGGCCTTTGCTGCGGGGCGGGAGGGGCACAGATGTTTAAAGAAGCGGAGCCGGGCCAAAAAGAAATTAATGCCGAGCGCACCGATGATGTGCTGGCCACCGGGGCCGAAATTGTGGCTTCGGCTTGCCCGTTTTGTATGACCATGCTCGAAGACGGCCTTAAAAACAACTACCCCGAAGAAAGCGTAAAGGTGCTTGACCTGGCTGAGTTGGTTGCCAAATCTTCCGGGGAGTAAAAACAGAAAGACCGGCAAAGCCGGCCCTTCAAACTGCAACACTACGTATGCAGTTTATTTTGGCGTAATGGTAAGTTTAATCATGGCATCAGTAGCAGGGTAAGCAAAACCATCATTTACCTTTTGTACCACCCCATTTTCTGTGGTACCGGTATTTGCCCCGGCCTGCCGCAAGGGCTGGCCCATACCTGCACCGGGAAACTCGTTTACCTCCGTGCCGGCATCCCAAAGGCTTACACTAACTGTCATCTCTCCGCTAACCGGTGTGCCATTGTTAAATAAGGCAATACCACTATCCTCGAAGGCGAAAAAAAGATCGTTTGATTGTACCAACATGGTAGCAAAATTAAAGCTGTCGCCTTCCGAAGCGGTAATTTCAAAGGAATAGCTACTTCCTGGCATAAGTGGCCCCGGGCCGCCAGCACCAACCGGGGTATTAAACACCCCACTGCTCATCACACCTGCTTTACCCGCAAGGGCGGCTGCCAACCCACTTGGATCGCCATCTTCCGCCAGGGCCTCCAGGCCCTCCCCTAAATCCGGGTTACCATTAACAAACAAGGGCATGCTACCACTGGCTGCTACCACAAAAACCCCGGGGGCAAACGGGGAAACATAGCCGCTGTTCATGGCCAGGTTAGCATTCATGGTTGAGGGGTCACCATCTTCCGCTATTTGCTCCATCCCCATTGAGGCCATTCCCCCGGCCGTAAATAACTTCCCGGTATTATCATGCACCAACCACACCCCGGGGGCCAGCGGGGTTTCAACAGCCGAACCGGCAGAGATATTCTCAATGGTAAGGGTAAACATATTGCTGCCATCATAGCTAAGCATTACCTTAACCGCTTCATTCACGGCCGGGTAGGTGTACCCGTCCATAACCTGTGAAATCATCCTGATGGTGCCGTTTTCAGCAGCCCCTGTATTGGGGCCCGACTGCCTCGGGGGCTGGTCCGTCCCCACGCCTGGCTCCTGGTTTACTTCAGTACCGGCATCCCAGAGGTATATTTGGGCCGTAATATCGCCCGTTATAGCCATTCCGGTATCGTCAAATAATTTTATGCCCGTATCGGCCGGAGCATAGAATAGATCATTTGATTGCACAAACATGGTTGAAAAAGACAGGTAATGGCCAATACCGGCATTAAATGAAAAGCTATAGGTTTTACCCGGAGTAGCCGGCCCCGGGCTGGTATCGCCAACGGGTGTATTAAACACCCCGGTTTGGAAATAGGCTTTCGGCTCGCTTACGTTCTCCACCACTACGGTGAACCCGGAAGAAGCCTGCGGCATCTCATCATCCTTCTTACAGGCAGTTATGCCAATAAAGGCAATAATTGTTGCATAAAATAATTTTTTCATAGCATTTGAGTTTGTTTAAACCCAAAGCTCCGAACTAATTATTACAGAAGTATTACGAAAAAATCTACATTTTCTAACTTTTAAAAAGGCTGTCTGTCAGGCATATTTAGGCAGGTCAAAGGCAAAGGTTGTCCCCTTGTCCGGGTTGGTAAGCAAGGCAATGTTGGTGTTATGGATTTCCAAAATCCTTTTAACAATAGCCAGTCCGAGGCCGGTGCTGTTTTTATCTAAGCTGATGCGTTTATCCCCAATGTGATAACGGTCAAAAATATAGGGTGCCTGGTCTTCGGGTATTCCTGCGCCCGTATCGGTAACTTTAATTTGTACATTCTCGGAGGTATCATCCACAGCCAGGGTGATTTCGCCATTGGCCGGGGTGTATTTAATAGCATTGTCAACCAGGTTTTGCAACACCCTCTCTATCAAACCAACATCGGCATTTACCATAATGCCACTACGGTTAATTTTTGCCTCCAGCTTGATGCCTTTTTTGTTGGCGATGATATTAAATTTTCTGACAACATCGTGAATCAACTCATCAATATAAAAAGGTTCTTTATTGGGTTTAATTTGTTTGGCTTCCAGTTTCGATAGCTCAAATAGCTCATCCACCAGCTTGCGTAGTCTTTCGGTGCTTTCCAAAGCGGTATTCAGGTATCTGCGCCTGTCATTTTCGCTTATTTCCTTGTCTTTCATAATCAACGTCTCAATATAGCCATGAATTACGGCCAGCGGGGTACGCAAATCATGCGAAACATTACCTACCAACTCACGCCTTAGCTTTTCCATTGAACGCATGTTTTCAATATTGCCCACAATAGTATCGGCCATATCGTTGAAGGCTATGGCCAGGTCATTGATATCACCACCTTTTTTCACCGGGATACGGGCGCTGAATTCCCCTTGCTGAAATTTCTTGACCGTGGCAATAATCCGGTTGATATTTTTTGTTACAATCCAGAATACCAACAACCCAATAACAAAGGCGGCCAACAGGGTTATCAACATAGTAGTGGAACCCAGACGAAGAATGTAATTACCCTTGAGCAACTCGGTAACCGAATCGAGTTCCTCGCTGGCCAGGATAACATACACATACCCGACAACCCGGTTGTTTTCCTTTATTTCGGCAGCCGAAAAGACCTTTTCAATTCCCGGGTTACGCGGGTCATCACCAACAATAATGCCCTTATCCAACCCTTGCAGAAATTTCTTTACCGGGGCTAACCGCACTTTGTCGGCAACCACCTTTTTATACGGGGCCACATAGTTCAGAATATTGCCCTGGGCATCCAGCAAATATACCTCTATGCTGGGGTTGATGGCCATCAGGTGATGCATAATGGCATCGGTAGCGTCTTCTGATAATTCCCCGTTGATAAAGGGCTTTACTTCCTGTACAATGCTTTGCGCTATGGAGGCATTTAACCGTTGGTTTTTTTCAATAAAATACTCTTCCGACATCCGCGTAGAAATGATCAGATAAGCAAAGCCAATGGCCGTCAGCAACATAAAAAAGGTGAGTGATATTTTCCAGAACAATCCGGAAAACAACTTTTTACTGTTCAACATGGCAATCAAGTTAGTTCATCGTTAAACCTGTAGCCAACCCCCCAGGTAGTTAGAATATACGTTGGTTTGGCAATATCTTTTTCTATTTTACCTCGTAAGCGGTTCACATGGGCGTTCACCGTATTTTCATAACCTTCAAAATCATACCCCCAAACAAGGCTTAGCAACCGGGCCCGCGAATATGTCTTCCCCGGGTGAGTGGCCAACAGCACCAATAAATCAAACTCCTTTGGGGTAAGGTAAACCCGGTCTTCAAGAATAGTAACTTTCCTTTTCGCCACATCTATTTTCAGTTCACCGTACTGTATCTGCCGGGTAGTGTCTCCCCGGATTTCGGCCGTCATTTTTGATCTTCTTAGCAAAGCCTTCACACGCGCCATAAATTCCCGTAGGCTGAAGGGTTTGGTTAAATAGTCATCGGCCCCCAATTCCAGGCCCAGCACTTTGTCAATTTCTTCGGCCCGGGCGGTGAGCATAATTATTGGCGTGGTATTGTTTTTTGCCCTTATGGCTTTACAAACCTCAAGGCCATCCAGGCCGGGCAGGTTTATGTCCAGAACAATTAAATCAAATGATTTGGTGGTAGCTTCTTTCAGCCCGTCACGGCCATTGGTGCAACAGGTTAAGCGGGTTTCAAAATCATTCAGGTGGATAGACAGCAGTTCCACAATGTGTTTATCATCCTCTACCAAAAGAATCTTTTTCATAAAGCGGTTACGCGCATAAACAGGTACCTTTGGTTTTACGGGTATGCATTAAAATAGTTTATTTACTATATTGATGTCTTATTTGTAAATTTGTTGACTGGTTGTAACCCCAACCGGCAATTTTGAGTATTTATAACATATGTTAACTGAATTTACCAATCTCCCGGATGATGCCCGGATATGGATTTACCAGGCCGATAAATCCCTGGAAGCCGACCAGGTTAATCGTATAGAAGCCAGGGCGGCTGAATTTTGTGCGCACTGGACGGCCCACAACACGCCCCTCAAAAGCTCGTATAAAGTGTTGCACAACAAATTCCTGGTGCTGGCCGTAGATGAATCCTACAACCAGGCCTCCGGCTGCTCAATTGATACTTCGGTACGGTTTGTACAGGAACTGGAACAACAATTAGGGGTAAGTTTCTTCGATCGTACCCAGGTGGCCTTTCTGATTGATGAGCATATTTATACCACCGGCCTGCATAACATAAAAGATGAAATAAATGCCGGTAAGATTGCCAGGGAAACCCTTACCTTTAACCTGCAGGCACAAAATATGGCCGAGTTTCACCAACAGTGGCTGGTGCCTGCGGCAGAATCGTGGATGAAACGGTATTTTAATGCGTAATACCTGGATCATATTATTGCTGCTCATCCCTCTGGTTGGTTTTGGCCAGTTTAAAAAGGCCAATAAAAAGCTAACGCGGGGAGAATACGAGTTGGCTATCGATGCCTATCAAAAACTTTTAAAAAACCCCAAATATGCCGGGGAGGCCAGCTTCCGGATTGGCGAAGCTTACCGCTTATCCAACCGTATTAAACAAGCCCAGCCGTATTATGAAACGGCCATCAAAAACGGCTACCGGGCTGAAGAGGTTTACTTTTACCTGGCCTATGCCAAAAAAGCCAATGCCGATTACCCCGGGGCCGAAAAACAGTTGCGGCAATATCTTAACCGCGGTAAAGATGAAAAACTGGTTGCCCTCGCAGAGAAAGAACTGGACAACCTCAGCACGTTGGTCTTGCTTGAAGAAAAAGAATCTTACTACCGGGTAAAAAACCTTAGCGCCATAAACACAGCAGCAGCCGAATATTCCCCGGTGTACAAGGATGGCTACCTCTACTTTACCAGCAACCGCTTTGGTGGTAAAATGTATAAGGCCACCGGTACGCCTTTTACCAATATTTACCGGGTTAAAACGCGGGGGGCCAGGGTAGATACCACCACCATAAAATTATTTGGCGAAAACCTCAACACCCCCAACGCCAACGATGGTACGCTGGCCTTCTCACCCGATGGCAAAACGGTGGTTTTTGCCAAAGGCAACACCGGCAAACGTAAAGGCACGGCCGATGTAAACCTGTATATTTCCCGCTACCGCAACAAGGCCTGGTCAGAACCGCGGATGCTGTCAATCAGCAAACCCGACACCTGGGACTCCTCGCCCTGCTTCAGCCGCGATGGCCGTACGATCTACTTTTCTTCTTTGCGTGATGACCCCGATGCCCAGGGAGGAATCGACCTTTATTCGGCCCGCATGGACCGCAGAGGGCGCTTCGGCCGGGTAAAAAACCTTGGCCCCGAAATCAACACCCCGGGCGATGAGATGTTCCCCTATATTTCCAATGATGGCCACCTCTATTTTTCTTCTACCGGCCACCCGGGATTTGGCGCCCTCGATCTGTTCGTGGCCAAACGCAAAGGCGGCCAGGTAACCGTAGAAAACCTGGGCAAGCCAATGAACTCGGCCAGTGATGATTTCGGTATTAATATGTTTAAGGCCGACCGCGGCTTTTTCTCCTCCAACCGCCCCGAGGGCAAAGGCGATGACGATATCTGGACCTTTGTGAATGATGACCCCAACCTGAAAACGGTTAATTACTTCCTCGAAGGCATTACCAAGACCCACGATGAAGATAATAAGGAAAGGATCTTGCCGAATGTAAGGGTAATGCTGATTGATTATCAGCAAAATATCCTTGACGAAATGGTTACCGGGGCCGATGGCAAGTTTAAATTCAGGGTTTATGAAAATGAAAACTATGAATTGATGGGCGAAAAACTGGGCAAAGATGCCGACAACTATTATGTTACCCGCCTGGAATATTCTACCATCGGCCGCTCCATCCCCCAGGAAGAGCTAACCCAACTGGTTACCGATGTTACCTTCGATACCCTCATGTACCTCGATAAGATTATTATTGATAAATCTATTGTGCTGGAAAATATTTACTATGAGTTCGCCAAATGGGATATTACCCCCGAAGCCGCCCAGGAGTTGGATAAGCTGGTGGACATTCTGCTGGACAACCCCGAAATCCGTATTGAGCTTAGCTCCCATACCGATAGTGTGGACACCGAGGCCTACAATATGCGCCTGTCGCAACGCAGGGCCGAAAGTGCCGTGAACTATATCATCCAGGCAGGCATCGACCCCACGCGTATTGTGGCCAAAGGCTATGGCGAATCCAGGCCCATTGCCCCCAACACCAACCCCGATGGCACCGACAACCCCGAGGGGCGGGCCAAAAACAGGCGTACCGAGTTTAAGGTAATCAGCATTAACCGTAATGCCGGTAAAAAGGGCGAAGATGAATTTGAAGAAGACAAGTACTTCAAAGATGATGACGGGGGCGATAGCGGGGGCTGACAATCTGTTCTCCTTATCTCGATTTATAACGAAAAAACAGCTTATCCTGCCGCTCTTTCAACAAGCGGTATAGGCTGTAAGCCCAGGTAGGATTAACCCGAAAAAGCAAAACCTAGAACCCCCATTTAGTCCGTTCCCTTACAGACATCTGGCCATGGCAGTTTTATCGTCCGGCCACATACGGGCTAAAGGTAAATCATTATTTTTGCCGTATGAGTAATCGTTACAGCCAGCGCGGGGTTTCGGCCGACAAAGAAGATGTACACCAGGCAATAAAAAATGTAGATAAAGGCCTGTTCCCCAAAGCTTTTTGCAAGGTGGTGCCGGACCTCCTGGCCAATGACCCCGCCTACTGCACTATCATGCATGCCGATGGGGCCGGCACCAAATCATCGCTGGCCTACCTCTACTGGCGCGAAACAGGCGACCTTTCGGTGTGGCAAGGCATAGCCCAGGATGCCATTGTGATGAATACCGATGACCTTCTATGTGTGGGGGCCACCGATAACATTCTTTTGTCTTCAACTATCGGCCGCAACAAAAACCTTATTCCCGGGGAAGTAATAGCGGCCATTATCAACGGCACCGAAGCGGTGCTGGCCATGCTGCGCGACCACGGCATGAACATTACCTCCACCGGAGGGGAAACAGCCGACCTGGGCGACCTGGTGCGCACCCTTGTGGTTGACAGCACCGTTACCGCCCGCATGCCCCGCGCAGACGTTATTTCCAACAACAATATCAGGCCGGGGGATGTTATTGTGGGCCTGGCTTCTTTCGGTCAGGCCAGCTACGAAGACCGTTATAACGGGGGCATGGGCAGCAACGGCCTTACCTCTGCCCGGCACGATATTTTCAGCCACATCTACGCAGAAAAATACCCCGAAACCTATGACAAGGCCGTACCGCCAGGGCTGGTTTATGCCGGCAAATACCGGGTGCAGGATACCCTTGCGGAAGTGCCGGTAAATATCGGTCAACTGGTGCTTTCCCCTACCCGCACCTATGCGCCCATTATTATTAAGGTGCTGGCAGAGTTACGGCAATACATTCACGGCATGGTGCATTGCAGTGGTGGGGCACAAACCAAAGTGCTGCATTTTGTTGATAACCTGCATATTGTTAAAGACAACCTTTTTGCTACCCCACCCTTATTCAGGCTGATACAACAACAAAGCCAAACCGCCTGGCAGGAAATGTACAAAGTGTTTAACATGGGCCACCGGCTGGAAATCTACCTGCCCCAAACCTATGCCCAGACAGTTATTGATATCTCGCGGTCGTTTAAGGTAGACGCGCAAATTATCGGTCATGTAGAAAGTGCCCGGCAAAAGCAACTGACCATCAAAAGCGAATACGGCACTTTTAGCTATTAGCCAACCGGGTTTTAAACTCCGCCAACGTGGGCAGCTCCTGATCTTTGGCCGAAGTAATAATTTTATCGGCTGGCAACTGCCAGTCAATACCCAATGCCGGGTCATTGTACAACAGCCCTGATTCCGCTTCTTTATGATAGTAATTATCGGCCTTATAATGTATGGTAGCCGTTTCTGTGAGTACCGCAAACCCATGGGCAAACCCACGGGGAATAAAGAGCTGGGTTTTATTGGCTGCCGACAGCAACAAAGAAAACTGCTGCCCGAACTGGGACGAACCCGGGCGCACATCCACTATTACATCCAGGATCTCGCCACTAATGGCCCGTACCAGTTTAGCCTGGGCAAATTCACCCATTTGCAAGTGCAGGCCCCGGATTACCCCGTAAGTTGACTTAGACTGGTTATCCTGCACAAATTGCGGGGCATACCCAATAGCCTCTGTGAGTACTTTTTGATTATAGCTTTCATAAAAGTAGCCCCTGTGGTCTGCAAAAACAGCCGGCTGGATGACAAAACAGCCTTTAAGCGGTGCCTCGGTTATTTTCATCGCACCAGGCCCATTAAATATTCCCCGTAGCCGCTTTTTACCAGTGGCCCGGCCAGCCTGGCCAGTTGCCCCGCATCAATATAGCCCATATTATAGGCCACCTCTTCAATACAGCCTATTTTTTGCCCCTGGCGTTCTTCAATTACCCGCACAAACTCCCCCGCCTGCATCAGCGAAGCAAAGGTGCCGGTATCCAGCCAGGCAGTGCCCCGGCTCAAAACACCCACATTTAATTTCCCTTGTGCCAGGTAAACTTTGTTAACATCGGTGATCTCCAACTCGCCCCGGGCGCTGGGCTGAATGTTTTTGGCCACTTCAACCACAGTATTATCATAAAAATACAGCCCCGGAACAGCAAAATTGGACTTGGGCCTGGCCGGCTTTTCTTCAATAGAAATGGCATGCCCCTGGTCATCAAATTCCACCACCCCATAGCGCTCCGGGTCCGACACATGATAGGCAAAGACCACCCCGCCCTCAGGGTTGTTAAACGATTGCAGCGATTCCGACAGGCCTACCCCGTAAAATATGTTGTCGCCCAAAATCAGGGCCACCTTATCCTGGCCAATAAACTCCTCGCCTATTAAAAAAGCCTGTGCCAGGCCCTCCGGCTTTTCCTGCACGGCATAGGAGAAAGAACACCCCAAGGCTTTGCCATCGCCCAGGAGTTTCTCAAAATTGGGCAGGTCGGCAGGGGTAGAGATAATCAAAATTTCATTTATGCCGGCCAGCATCAGGGTTGACAAGGGGTAATAAATCATCGGTTTATCATACACCGGCATGAGCTGCTTGCTCACAGCCAGGGTTAACGGGTGCAAACGGGTGCCGGCCCCACCGGCAAGGATTATTCCTTTCATATTTTTTTATTTGGCTACAAATATCACTAAAATAATGGGATTGGCGGAACTGGCCTGGCAAGTTTAGCGCCCTGTAGGGTATTTTGGCCTGGCGCTAACCTGTTTGCCAAACCGTGACTTGCGTAAGGCCTGCAAGCCGGTGGCAAACGACATATACGGTACGCCCCTGCGGTGGTTTTGCCTGCTGATGGCATACAATACCCGCCAATGGTGTAACAAAACCTGATACCCTTTAACCAACGGAAACCCCGGGGCATAAATATGGGCCGGCTCCGAAGCTGCCCCGTTGAGTTCCATGATTTTTATGTCGCCACGGCAGAGTGCTGCGGCATCCTGGCAGCGCACATCATAGCGACCGTAGTAAAAGCCATCAACCTGTTTGCTGATCCGGTCAAACGTTGCCGTAAGTTGCGGGGTAATCAGGTAATTGCCATCAATAAACCGGGTGCCCCGCACATGGTTACCTATGGGTTCCAGCAACACGGTTTCCCCGGGGGCAGGAACCCGCGCCAAATCAACCCCGGCCTTAGCATTCAGGCGTTTAATCTGCAACCGGGCCCGGCCATTCCGGGCCATCAACCGGGCAATGCTATCCTGGCCATTGCCGGTAACCGTAAGCAAGCCTTTAAGCACCACCGAAGAAACCGTGCCGCTTACCGCCCCGGGCATCCGGTAGTAGAACACCCCGGCCTCCATAGGTAAATCAAGGTATTCCTGCATCAACAACAAGCCCTTTACCCCGGTAAGGTAGTGTTGCAGTTCCGCGGCTGAGCGGATTAATTCAACCTTAAACCCACGTTCGCCAATATCAGGTTTCACCACTACCGGAAACACCAGCCCGGCAGGTTTCATGCCGGCCAGCACCTTCGCTAAAGGGTCATGCGCCTTAAAAAGCAGGGTTTTGGGCACTAAGCCGGGTGGAAGCTTATCCAGTATGGCCTTTTTAGAGGTGCCGATAATGCCTCCATAGGCAAATCCGGGGTTAACGGCACTTAGATAAAAAATAGCCTGCGCCCTGAGCCCACACCACAGCCAGTAGGCAAAAACCGGCAGATAAACCACATACCAGGGCCAATATTCCCAATGCGTAAGCTTAAGCCAAAAATTGCTTAAAAATGTTTTCACCCTGGCAAAATATTACCCTGCAGATTGGTTGCGATGGTACTTAATGGTAGAAACGGCAATGCCAAATTCGGGTGGCAGGGCAACCGCAGGGCAGCGCTCTTTAATGCCTATTTTCACCAGCGCCATGTGATGGATTATGTGTTCGATATTGTAGGTGATTTCACGGGCCATATTGGAGGGCACCGCAACCTCGGCATCGGTTTGCGGGTCATAGCTTACCCGCAGTTCCACTTCCCGGTCAAGGTCACAATGCGCGATGAACAGTTTAATCTTATTGATCACATCCAGGGCCAGGAGCTTGCTGGTTTCAATATTTCTATCGTGGTTACGCTTATCATAACTGATCTGCCCCTGGTGATAGCCCTTCATCAGACACTGAAAAAATTCCAGTGCGTGCCGGAAGTGCTGCCCGATAGTAGCCCCGTTGAAAGCCTGCACAGGCCGTACAAAATCAGCATCGGGTAGTTGTTCGATAACCCCGCCAATTTGATCCAGTATGTTCTGACATGCTTCTATTACCTTCATAGATGAGAAAAATCGATTAATACAGGCTATAATGTTAAGGTTTATTCCCGAAGTGTACAAATAATAAGCTTAGCAAAAGCGCAGGTTCTGGCACCGGCATTATACCGCTATTACAATTCTGCTGCCGGAAAAGTTCATTGCGTGGCCATTATTTTTTGCCAGTTGGCATCGGCCTTTGCCTTCAGGGCCTGCTCGTCCTTATTCCAGTCGATAAGGGTATTATTGAAATAAAAATTATAGAACAGGTAAAGCCTGCCGCCAATAATTTTAAAGGTTTTAGGGTCAATTTTAACTTTCTCCCCGGAAACGCCAATGGCATAGGCGCACCAGCCTCCGTACATGGGCTCAAACTTTTCCGGCTGCTTCTGAAACAAGGCCTGGTTATCGGCACTGCTAAACAGGTAGGTTACCCCCAGGTACTCTACCGGCAAGGATTTTTTGCCTTTTACCGGTTCGCCCATAAAATAACTTACTACATCATAGCCCTGTAGGGCAACATGGTTTTCGTCCAGGTTAAACGCCTTTTGCCGCTGGGCGGTATCCTGGGCAAGCAGCCCGTTGCCGGCACTCAGGGTAAGTACAACCAACAGCATGATGCTTATTCTTACTTTCTGCATAACCACAAAATAACACTTTTTATGTGATAATAGTTTTCACCAACGGCCAAACCTGCTCCGGTTCATAGCCTTTGTTGATCACATAACGGGCCACCTTGTGGCGCAGGGCGTAGCTATTGGGCGCTGAAACCTGCGCCACCTTTTGTTTGATCAAGTCCGTCAGGGTCTGCCGGTATTCCTCTTCATCAATGGCGGCCAGGGCTTTGTTAATAGAATATTCCGAGACTTTCTTTAAGCCGAGGTGCTGTTTTATTTTGTTCCTGCCCCATTTTTTCACCCTGAACTTACCCCCGGCAAAAGCTATGGCGTAGCGTTCTTCATTCAAATAGTTCTCGGTAATCAGCCAGGCCATCACTTCCTGCACTTGCCCGCTGAAAAGGCCATAGCTATAAAGCTTTTGCTCTACTTCGGTATGGGCCCTTTCCTGATAAGCACAATAGCGGGCAATTTTCAGCTTTACACTGGCAATAGTGGCTTGGCCTTTATTTGTTTCACCGGCTGATTTAGCCATTGCGAGGGGGCTTATTTTATATAGCCTTTGCGCTTTAAGATGGTTTCGACAAACTTACGCTCGTTTTCGGTCTTGAATATTTTGGCCGGCAGGTAGATTAACTGGGCGTTGTTAACCACCAGCAGGATACGTTCTTTATTTACCTTGGCCGCTTTAATTTGGTCCCAGTTAATGGGCATCCCCTGTTTTGATGACAGCTTGATCATCACCTGCTGTGAGCTGATCTCATAGGCCAGCTTTTCAAATAAAATTTTTGATTGCTCCAACTGGGTAACCCCGGTAAACTGGATCAGCCAAAAGAGCAAATATAACACCACTGCGATGGCGGTACCCCAAAACCACCAGGCATTAGGCACAATAAAATAACCGCTGCACAGGGCCAGCACAATAAGACTAACCCACCATTGCTTCTGTAATATGTTGATCATGGCCTCCTTGATGTAGGTGCCGGTCGCTAGTTTGTACTTTTTGGTTTTAACTATCATGGTTTTCGCCAGCTAGGTAATAATTTGGCTGCAAATATCGAAGTTATTCGCTGAGAAACCATTGTTTAAGGCAAATATGTTACCCTGCGGGCCCAATATCGGCCTTCAGGCTCATGTCTAAACTTTTATAGCTGTGGGTAAGCGCCCCTACCGAAATAAAGTCCACTCCGGTGCCGGCTATCGCGCGGATATTACGTTCATCAATGCCCCCGCTGGCTTCGGTAGGGCATTGTTTGCCCACCAACTGCACTGCCCTGGCCAGTGTTGCCACCGGCATATTGTCAAGCATAATAATATCGGCTTTGGCGGCCAGCGCCTGCTTCACCTCCTCCAGGTTTCGGGTTTCTACTTCAATTTTGAGCTTAAGTTTATGCACGGCCAGGTATTCCCTGGCCCGGGCCACAGCCGGGGCAATGCCCCCGGCAAAGTCAATATGATTGTCTTTCAGCAGCATCATATCATACAAAGCAAACCGGTGGTTATGGCCCCCGCCAATCTTTACTGCCCATTTTTCAAACATCCTGAAATTAGGCGTGGTTTTGCGGGTATCGAGCAAGGCGGCACCGGTGCCGGCCAGCATATCCGTCAGATAACGGGTTTTAGTGGCTATGCCGCTCATCCGCTGCATAAAGTTCAGCACCAGCCGCTCAGCCGATAAAATCGACCTGGCGCTACCGGTTACGGTCAGGGCGGTTTCCCCGGGGTTGACCCATTCACCATCCTGCTTCCGTAGTTCCACCACCAGGGCCTTGTCCACCAGGGCAAAAACTTCACCGGCTACCTCCTGGCCGGCCAGGATGCCTTTTTCTTTGATAATTAACCGGGCACGGCCTTCGGCACCGGCATCAATGGCTGCCAGGGTAGAATGGTCGCCCGGGCCAAGGTCTTCCGCCAGGGCATTTTTGATAAACTCCCGGATTAAACCCGGGTTAAGGTAAGCTAAGTTAAGGTTCATGGGCGGCCGGGCTACTCTTTAATGAAACTCATCTCATACACCAGGTTCCTGCCATTCACCTGTTTCAGGCGAATCCATACCCGGTACTTGCCCAGGGCATTTTTGTATTCGCCAATGGCATAGGGCGAGCCGCTTTTAGAAGCCCCCTGGTGGTTAATGGCAAACATCTGCGGGGGGCTTTTACTGAAAAAATCCTTCAGCACCGCCTCGGCCTGGGCCTTACTGTAAGAAGCTTCCCGGCCATCGATATTCAGCTCTACGGTACGGCTGAATTGCTGCACCAGGTCTTTGGCATTACCGGTTTTAATAATCCTGGATAACAAGGCAAAATCCTCCTCCTGGGCTAAGGCCGGGGCCGCCAGCATTGTCAGGGCCATAAGAAAAATAGCGAGAAAGGGTTTACTGTTGTTCATCGGTTTGCAGGGTACCAAAACTATGCCAGATAAGAAAATAAGCTCACCCGTTGCTGAACAAAGCTACAGCCCATTCCTTATATTTGCAAAATATACGATTTTTAGGCTTGTCAAGATAACGAATGAACAAGAAAGTCCTGTTAATGATCCTGGATGGCTGGGGTATTGCCCGTAATAAAGAGGTGTCGGCCATAGACCAGGCCAATACCCCCTTTATCGATTCCCTTTATGAAAAATACCCGCACAGCAAGTTGCAGGCCTCGGGCCTGGCCGTAGGCTTGCCGGAAGGGCAAATGGGCAACTCCGAGGTAGGCCATATGAACATTGGCGCAGGGCGGGTGGTTTATCAGGACCTGGTGAAGATCAACCGGGCGGTTGAAGATGGCTCCCTGGCCAAAAACCTTACCCTGCAAAAAGCCTACCACCAGGCGGCCGCCAACAACAAGGCGGTGCACCTGCTGGGCCTGGTCTCCGATGGCGGGGTGCATTCGCATATTAACCACCTGAAGGGGCTGATCACGGCCGCCAAGCAATTGGGGGTGAAAAAATTGTTTGTCCATGCCTTTACCGATGGCCGTGATTGTGACCCGAAGAGCGGCCTTGGGTTTATTAAAGAGCTGGAGGCACACCTGGCCAGAGAAACCGGTACCCTGGCTACGGTTATTGGCCGCTACTACGCCATGGACCGCGACAAACGCTGGGAGCGGGTGCGCCTTGCCTACGATGCCATGGTCAACGGCCTGGGCCGGCTTACCCGCGATATTGACCAGGCCATAGTTAAGTCTTACGAACAAGATATAACGGATGAATTTATTAAACCCATTGTGCATACCGATGACCATGGCCAGCCGGTAGGGTTGATTAAAGAGGGTGATACGGTAATTAGTTTTAACTTCCGCACCGACCGTGGCCGTGAAATAACCGAGGTGCTCAGCCAGCAGGACCATGCTGATTTTGGCATGCACAAGCTTGCCCTCGACTACCTCACCATGACCAATTATGATGACAGCTTTCAGGGGGTAGAGGTCATCTATGACAAAGAAGATTTACGCCATACCCTGGGCGAAGTTTTGCAGGATAACGGCAGGCAGCAAATCAGGATAGCCGAGACCGAAAAATACCCGCATGTTACCTTTTTCTTTTCGGGAGGCCGTGAAACCCCGTTTAAAGGCGAAAAAAGGATTCTCTGTCCATCACCCAAAGTGGCTACCTACGACCTGCAACCGGAAATGAGCGCCAAAGACATTGCCGAAAATATTATCCCCGAACTCAATACGCAGGCGCCTGATTTTATCTGCCTTAATTTTGCCAACCCCGATATGGTTGGCCATACAGGGGTATTTGCCGCAGCCGTAAAAGCCTGCGAAACCGTAGATTTTTATGCAGGCCAGGTGGTAACTGCGGCCCTGCAGAACAACTATACTACCCTGATTATTGCCGACCACGGCAACCCCGATATCATGGTCAACGAGGATGGCACCCCCAATACCGCCCATACGACAAACCTGGTGCCCTGTATTTTAGTTGATAACGCCTTTAAAGGCCAGGTAAAAGACGGTAAACTGGGTGACCTGGCCCCCACAATCCTCACCCTCATGGGACTGGGCATCCCTGAAGAAATGACCGGGGAAGTTTTGCTGGCATGAGATGGTTTGTACCCTTTTTTGTTGTGTTCCTGTGGGGTTGCGACAAGCAACTGCCCCGGCACAAGGCCAGTAAGCATTTTGATGTGCCGGGCCTGGTGGCTGAACTGGTACGCAACATGAACGACCGCCAGTTTACGGTAAGCAAATCTTTTACCTTGAATGGCCACCCGGAAACAAAAACCATTGCCCCGGCCGACTCTGTTTTTTGGGCGCGGGAATTAAGCCGCCTGCAAGAAATTGACCTGAACGCCCCCCAATACCGTGATAACCTGGCCATCACCAATAAGGCCGACAGCCTGAGCAATTTACAGGTACGGGTGTTTACCCTCAGGGAGCAGAAAAACCTGCCGCTGAAAAAATTAGCCCTCTATTACCTGGACGACCCGCACGAAATACGCCAACTGCATTTGCAACTGGCCAGCAATAATTTTATTGCCCACACCCGTACATCGCTTACCTTGTGGTTAAACCGCTATAGCGGGCAGTTGTTGCTTGACTCGCTAAAAATTACCGGCAGCGATGCTATTGTACTACAACCGGCCAGGGAGTACCAAACCATCAGTAAAACAGTTTGGCCGGGAGCCGTTAAAGCTGCAAAATAGCATCAATCAGCCCCAGGTTATCTTCCTTGGCCTTTACCACCAGAACGGGGCTGTCAATATCACTTTCTACCAGCTTGGCGGCCACACTGCCCAATAATACCGAAGACAAGGCTGTGCGCCCCTTGGAGCCAATTACCACCAGATCATAGTGGTGGGTAGCGGCATACTCGCTGATCAGCAAATCGGGGTGGCCATGCTTATCCAGCAGATACCGGGCGTCAACGGCAATGCCTTTTACATCTTCTTCTTTAATAAAAGCTGCAAAGTCTTCCTGTGAATGCATAAGCATAATTTCGGCAAATTCTTCATAGGTTTTGCCGGTAGTATGATAACCGGTAGGCACCTCGTACGTATGCAGGCAGGTAACGCTGGCCTTAACCAAACCGGCTATTTTAACGGCTTTTTGCAAGGCCAGGTGCGAAGCACGCGAAAAATCGGTAGGCACCAGAATAGTTTTAGGCTTCAGGAGACTGTTGGCAGTAACAAATAAAGCCGAGCAATGCACAATATTAACAATATTGCGTGAGGTTATCCCTTTGCCAATAGGGTATTGCTTTTTGCCTAAAATTATCAGGTCAATCTCTTTTAGCTGGGCCCATCTTATAATTTGGTGCGTGGGATCCCCCTCCAGCACATCAAAATGAAACGTAGAGGCTATGCCGTCAAAAGCATGGGCAATGCGGTGACGCATTTCCTGCGCTACCCGCTCCTCGGGGGGCAGGCCCAGGCCGGGAAAGTCCTGGCGCACCGTGTCCGGCACCTCCAATGACTTTACTACGGTAACAAAATAAATATTATCGGCACGGCCAAAACCGGCATACTCTGCCGCGGCCTTAATCAGGGTTTCGTCCATATCGGACTGGTCGAGGCATACCAGTAAGCGCTTAAAATCGTACATAACAGTGGGTTTAAATTGTCTTGCCTAATTTCCTGAAAATTACCCAATAAGTAAAGAAAAAACGAATGCTTATTCTGCCTGCACAATATTGGCCGGCAGGATTTTCAGCAACATGGGCAGGGTAAGAAAAGTAGTAGGCAGGCCGATAACCACAAAAGTGGGCACTTTTTTGAGTACATTGATCAACTCATCTTTCAACCGTGCGGCTTCCTGATCGGTCAGGTCACCGGCCCGGGCCTTGGCCAGCAGGGTATTCAGCTCCGATTCCCCTTTAATTTCGGTAGCGATGCGCATGGCATTGCGGGCGGCCATCTGCCGGATACGGTTGATATATTCTTCTGATACCTGGCTGTAATCGTGCTCGCTGCGCAGGTCCTCAAGAAACTCCCAGTGCTCCAGCACAAACCCTTCCACGGCCAGCAGGCTGTTTTCCAGGTCTTCTTCAAAAAAGCCTAAGGAGGCATTAAACCGTTGCAGGAATTCATATTCCGAATCTTCCAGTTTGCGGTCGGCCCACACGGTGAGAATGGCCAGTTCCAGAAAATACTTTTTCAGGATCCAGGAGTTGTGGGTAGGCAGGTTAATATCTTCTATCAATACCCCTTCGGCAAAGATTTTCCGGGCCTCTTCCTTTTGCCGGGCATTGAGGTGCGAAGAACCAAGAAAATAGTCAAACAGCCCCTGTTCCTCTTCTTCAATAATTTTATTGGCATGGGCCGCAGCCGCCAGTACCTTTACTACCGAGAAGCGCAATGATTCCTTCTCCGCTTTAAAAAAAACCGCTACGTTTTTGTCTATGTTGGCATGCATCCACTGGCCGAAAAAGTAAATATCCAGGAACAGCAAACTGTTATTGAAAAAATTAACCCAGAAATTGTCCTCCTCTTTATTCATCATCACCCGTTTTTCGAGGATTTTTTCGGCAACCTCTAAGGGTGATTTTTTGCGGCCAAACAGGGTGCGTGACGACACCGACAATTCCGGATATACCTTATTGTAAAAATCCCCGATATTATGCACCGTTTTCATGATCACCTCCGAAAAGTCGTCTTCATTGTTTACCTCCTGGTGGTGCAAGATTAAGGACCCGTTAATCAGGCTTTCGGCCATCAGCACTTTCATCTTGTTCAGGTTTGATAACTCAACGTCATCACCGGTGAGGTCGCTATGTAAAATCGGGTGGCCGTACAGTAAGCCATTGGGCCTCAGCAAGCGGTACAACGATTGCTCCGGGTGGTGGTCTTCGGCCGTCTCCTTAAAAAAAGATTGGAATAAATCCTTCCGGTATTCAAGATACTCAGTCAGCCAGCCTTTCTTACCCGGGTTTAATGCCATAGTTATCTCTTTTGCTGCACCCCAAAAGTAGCAACTTTGTTTTTTTATATGCCTTTTATTCCCCTATGGTAAGTAAAAATCGGCTAATTTTTAATATCTTTTTGCAAGAATGAACCCAAGACTTGGAAAACTTATATTTGGCCTTGGCTTATCACTATTGAGTGTAAGTATTGGTGTATTCGGGTACATGGCCATTGAAAACTATTCGTTTACCCAGGCCATTTATATGACGGCCATTACCATTTCCACGGTTGGCTACCGCGAGGCCAAACCGCTCTCTGAGGCCGGTATGATCTTCACCAGCGCCTACATCATGTTTAATATTGGCCTGGTGGCCTATATGGTATCGTATGTGGCCCGTTTTGTTTTTGAGGGAGAGTTGAAAAACCAGTACCGGCACTATGCCAATGTTAACTATTTGAAAAAAATGAAAAACCATGTAATTGTTTGTGGCTATGGGCGCAACGGCTCAAAAGCCGTAAGTGAACTGAAAAAAAGTAAGCAGAAGTGTGTGGTCATTGACAACAAGCCGGAACTGGCCGACACCCTTATGAAGGTGGCCGATGCCTTTGTTATTGGCGATGCCAGCGATGAACAAGTATTGCTAAAAGCAGGTATTAAAAATGCCAAAGCCATCATTATTGCCCTGCCCAACGATGCCGAAAATGTGTACATCACCCTGTCGGCCCGCGAAATGAACCCGCCTATGCAGGTAATCAGCCGGGCCACTACCGAACTCACGCAAAAAAAGCTGCTCAAGGCCGGTTCCGATACGGTTATCATGCCCGATTCCCTTGGGGGCAAGCATATGGCCCAACTCATTACCCGGCCATCGGTCATCCAGTTTTTGAGCCTGCTCGAAGGCATCGATGGCAACTTCACTATCGAGCAGGTTAACTATGATGAGCTAAAACCGGAATACCAGGGAGCCACTATCATGAAAATGAACATCCGCCAAAACACCGGGGTATCGGTAGTGGCCATTCAATCTGCCGGGGGCGCTTTTCAAATCAACCCTGCGGCCACCACCGTGCTTAAACCGGGCGAAAAGTTTATCATCATGGGCACCACCAATGAAATTGCCGTGTTTAAAAAGGCCTATCTGCAGGCAACATTTCGCTACCATTAGCATAATTTGTTGCCGTGTTCTGCCGTAGGTTAAATAATTTTACGGTAAACCCACTAAAATCATGAAAACTAACTATCGCTCACTGGCTGCTATCCTGCTCCTGGCCGTTGGTTGTGCCCCGGCCGAAAAACAAGCCCCGCTAAACTACCCCGAAACCCAAACCGTTGACCAGACCGACACTTATTTTGGCGTTGAGGTTCCCGACCCCTACCGCTGGCTGGAAGATGACCGTTCGGCCGAAACAGCCGCCTGGGTAAAGGCCCAGAATGAGGTAACTTTTGGCTATCTGCAACAAATCCCTTATCGCGATAAAATAAAAGCCCGGCTGGAGCACCTGCTTAACTACGAGCGGGTATATGCCCCGGTAAAGCATGGTGAATGGAATTATTATTACCGTAATGACGGCCTGCAAAACCAGAATGTCCTCTACCGGCAAAAGCTGGCTGGCGGAGACGAAGAAGTTTTTATTGACCCCAATACGTTTAAAGAAGATGGCACCATCTCGCTGGCCGGCACCAGCTTTACCAAAGATGGTTCGCTGATGGCCTACCTGATCTCCGAGGGTGGCTCCGACTGGCGCAAGGCCATTGTGCTGAACACCACTACCAAAGCAATTGTGGGCGACACCCTGAAAGACATCAAATTCAGTGGTATTTCGTGGCAGGGGAATGATGGTTTTTATTACAGCAGCTACGACAAGCCCAAAGGCAGCGAGCTTTCGGCCATGACCCAGCAACACAAGGTGTATTATCACCAGTTGGGCACCCCGCAATCAGCCGACAAGCTAATTTTTGGCGGGGAAGGGCAGGTGCGCAGGTACGCTGGCGCCTACCTTACCGAGGATGAGCGTTATCTGGTGCTCACCGCCTCTACCAGTACCTCCGGCAACGAACTGTACATCAAAGACCTCCGCAACCCCGGTCATGATTTTATAACGGTAGTGGGTAATTTCGACAATAACCACTATGTGATTGACAATGAGGGCAGCACATTGTTTATCCACACGAACCTGGATGCCCCCAACAACCGCATTGTAAAAGTAGATGCCGCCAACCCGGCCCCGGAAAACTGGGTGGATGTGATCCCCGAAAATGATATGGTGATGAGCGCTGCAACAGCCGGCAAAAAGTTCTTCGTCTTTTATCTTGAAGATGCCAAAACCAAGGTGGTGCAGTACAACCGTAAGGGTGAAGCGGAAAGAAATATTGAACTGCCCGGGATAGGCACGGCCCGTGGTTTTGGCGGGGAGGCTTCCGATGCCGAAGTATATTATACCTTCACCTCCTTCACCTATCCTGCCACTATTTTTAAATACACCATCGAAACCGGTGAATCCACCGAATATATAAGGCCCAAGGTAGATTTTAACCCGGATGATTATGAAACCAAACAGGTGTTTTATACCAGCAAGGACGGCACCCGTATTCCCATGTTTATTGTCCACAAAAAAGGGCTTGAACTAAATGGTAAAAACCCCACCTACCTCTATGCCTATGGTGGGTTTAATATCAGCCTACGGCCATCATTCAGCGCCAGCCGCATTGTCTGGTTAGAGAATGGGGGCGTTTATGCCCAGCCCAACCTGCGCGGTGGCGGGGAATATGGCGAAAAATGGCATCTTGCCGGCACTAAAATGAACAAGCAGAATGTCTTTGATGACTTTATTGCCGCAGGTGAGTACCTGATTAACCAAGGCTATACCTCCCACGACTACCTGGCCATTGCCGGGGGCTCCAATGGCGGCCTGCTGGTTGGCGCTACTATCACCCAGCGGCCGGGCCTTGCCAAAGTAGCCTTTCCGGCCGTAGGCGTGTTGGATATGTTGCGCTATAACAAATTTACCGCAGGGGCCGGCTGGGCGTTTGATTATGGCACGGCCGAAGACTCCAAAGAAATGTTTGAATACCTGAAGGGCTACTCCCCTTTGCACAATATCAAACCCGGTACCGCTTATCCGGCTACGCTGATTACCACAGCCGACCACGATGACCGGGTAGTGCCGGCCCACTCGTTTAAATTTGCCGCCACCCTGCAAAAAGCCCAGGCCGGCACCAACCCGGTATTGATCCGCATAGAAACCGATGCCGGCCACGGGGCCGGTACGCCCATAACCAAAACCATAGAACAGAATGCCGACCGCTACGCCTTTGCCTGGTATAATATGGGTATTGTACCGAAACTGGCGAAAGAAGGGATGTAACAGAAACCTTACCAAATAGTGTACATGCCACCCCTGCGGAACTTCGTGGTGTCGAAAGCGGGGAAGCCACGCCCGGGCAGGTGCCTGTCCCGCGCTACGGCCAGCATCTGCCGGGCCATTTCCGCTACCCGGCCTTCGCCCAGCATCCGTTTCATAAAACGACTGTCACTAACTTTGCCGCCATGCATCGTCTGCACCTGTGCCAGTATCTTGTTAGCCCGGTGGGGATAAACGGCCCGGAGCCAGTTACGAAAAATACCTTCCACCGCGCCATTCAGCCTTAACACCGTGTGGCTTACCTCTACCGCCCCGGCCGTTGCGGCTGCCTTTACCAGGGCCGGGATTTCACTCATATTCAGGCCGGGAATTACCGGGGCTATCATCACCCCGGCCGGCACCCCGGCAGCCGCCAGTTCGCTAACCACGGCAAAACGTTTACGGGCCGTGGCTGTGCGGGGCTCAAGCTGTCTGCGCAAGGTTTCGTTCTGGCTGGTGATGGAGACCATAACCTGCACCAGCCGGTGGCTGGCCAGTTCGGTCAAAATATCGAGGTCGCGCAATATAAGGCTGTTTTTGGTGATGATGCTCACCGGGTTGCGAAACTTCAGGCACAGCTTCAGCAGCTTGCGGGTGAGCTTAAACTGCCGCTCGGCCGGTTGGTAGCAATCGGTATTGCCCGAAAACATTACCGGCTGCACCTGCCAGCGGGGGTGTAAAAAAGCCTCTTCCAGCAATTGCGGGGCATTGTGTTTGACAATAATTTTCGCTTCAAAGTCAAGACCGGCACTATAGCCCCAGTACTCATGGGTTTCGCGGGCATAGCAATATACACACCCATGCTCACACCCCTGATATGGGTTTACCGAAACCGCAAAAGGCACATCCGGACTGCTGTTTTTGCTGATAATTTTTTGCGGGTACTCCTTAACAAAGGTGGTCCTCGGGGAGGGCCTGGTAAAGTCATCTACCCCCTCTTCATGAAATTTGCCTGCCCGGGCCGCTAAAAACCTGTTGGCTGGCTGGTACGTAGCCCCTCTACCCCGGTGAATTTGATTTTCCATAGCTAAAGATAGCCATATTATTTGGTAATTACTAATTTAATTAGTTTTTTTTATTAATGCGAATATGCCAAAAAAGGGGGGCTGGCAATTTTATAAGAAATACAGTTTCGCGATTTCCCACACCACATAAAGAATATAGAGCAGGATCAGGGTAAGGCCCAGACCGGGGCCAAGGCGCCATTTTTTCCATATCAGGGTAAACAGCAGCAGCAATACCGAGGTAAATAACAGGGCAATGGAAATACCCAGGCCTTCAATATTGGTTACCAGTTCGGAGTCAACGAGGTACGATTTAATCAGCCAGGGCAAGCCCAGCCCAATAAAAATATCAAAAATGTTTGAACCGATACCGTTGCTCACGGCCATGCCGCCCCGTCCCTGCTTGGCCACAATCACCGATGACATCATATCCGGCACGGAAGTGCCTACGGCCAGTACGGTGAGGGCTATGACCACTTCGGGGATATCGAGGGTATGGGAAATAACAATAGCGCTTTCTACCAGCACCCAACACAAAGCACCAATAAAGGCGATGGAAATAAAGAAGATAAGGAAATAGTATTTGGGCCGGGGAAAGATCACCGCCAGCATCCAGTCGAAAGGTTGAAAAACCCGCATTAACCCTTTTTTGGGTTCGTCTTTCTCTTCTTCCGGATCTTCATCGGTTAAATCATACTTAAACCATTTACGCCAGCGCACAACGGCAAATACATAAACAATGTACAACAGGATAAACCCTGCCGCTTCGGCCATAGACACAGAGCCGTTGTTCAATACATAATAGAGGGCAAGAATAGCCAGCACATAAAAAATCAAGTCCCTGACCACCGGCTGCCAGGTAAGGGTTGATTTCTTTACCAGGCCGACCGCCCCCACAATAACCAGCAGGTTAAAAAGGGCTGAACCAACAATAGTGCCTATCCCGATGTCGCCATGGCCACCCGGCTTAAAGATGGAAATCATGGCCACAAAAAGCTCCGGGGCACTGGAGCCGATAGCCATTAAAGTAGCCCCGGCCATGTCGTGCGACATCTTTAAGCGGCTGGAGATTTTATCCAGGGAAACAACAAAGTACTTGTCGCTTATTTCTGCAAGGAGATAAAACGATATAATTAACGCTATGACGGAGCCAACAAGTACCAATATCCGGGGTTTACGGGTTTTTAAACAAGTGTGTGCAAAAATATAACTCCCTGCATAAAATAAAAACTTATTACCACATTCAGTGAAATAATATCCTCCTGATAATTAATATTATAGAGGAAATAATTAAAACAATTGCCTAAGCTAGGGTATATAGGGTTGGTCACCAAAAGGTAAACGCCCTCAGCTATTTTTATAATAACCAACGAGCTGTTTTTGCAGGTTCTTCTTGGCCCTGTTAAGCAACGCTTCTACCGATGACAGGGTCAGCCCCATTACCCCGGCAATTTTTTTATTGGCCAGCCCCTGGTATTTGCTCAGCACAAAGGCTGTTTTCTGATTGGCGGGGAGCTTGTCAATAGCCGCGTGCAATACCGCTGCCCGCTCACGGTTGGCCAGCACGTCAAAGGGTGTGGCCTCGGCAACCGGGCGGTTACTTTGCCCCTGTTCAAATAAAATATCCAGCCCCAGTAAAAACTTGCTTTTCCTCGACCTGATCTTATTCAGGCTTTTGTTCACCGCAATACGGTACAACCAGGTGCTGAGCCGTGCCTCCTCCCTGAATGACCCGATGGCCTTGAAAACCTGAATGAAAACTTCCTGGGCTATATCTTCGGCCTCTTCGTAATTGTGCAGAAACCCATAACAGGTATTGAGGACCATTTGCTGATAAGTAGCAACCAGTTCCTTGTAAGCGGCCTCGTCTTGTAACTGCAATCTTTTTACCAGGCTTGCCTCATCCATACATCAAAATAACCCTATTCTTGCTTAATTTCCCCCTATATGACCCGTTACCGGCTTAAAACATGCTTACTTTTTCAGTGGGCGCAAGTTTTTTTTAAGAAGGTTGTCATAATATTAAACAAATGACCATGAACTGCCCGGAGTTTGCTGAAAATATTGTCTTCTACCTTGATGAAGAATTACCCCCCGCCAGCAAAGAAGCGTTTGCTGCCCACCGGGCTGCCTGTGCAAGTTGCCGGCAACTTTTTACTGCCGTAGCCGGCACCTACCAGGTAATCGACCAGGAAAGGCAAATTTCTGTCCGGCCGTATTTTTATCAGCGGCTCAAAACAAAAATGGCCCGCACACAGCAAAAGCAGCGTACGGGTACTGTGGTGGCCCTCTTAAAGCCCCTGGCAGTTGCTGCCAGCATTGCCCTGGGGGTTATTATCGGCAATGGCGAGCTGGAGTTGCTGTTTAACCAGGACAACGAGTGGGTTACCGCAGAGGAAACTTCGCTGGTTATGCCGGCTGAGTATTCCGTTTGGGTAACCATGATTGATGACGATGGAAGCGAAAACTAAAAAAACGATTTTACGCTGGGGTATCATCATTTTGGTGCTGCTCAATCTTTCTTCCCTGGCTACTATCTGGTACCATCGCTATCAATATGCACATACTTACCCGGGCTCCGAAAGGTACCGGCATTACCAGGAACAACGGGAGTTAAGGCGCCAGAACAAAACCGGGCACACGCATTATTTATCAAAAGACCTCAATCTCTCAGCCCAACAGCAGCAGGTATTCGACTCCATCTGGCATTACTATGCGGGTAAGCGGCTGGAACTGGAGAAACAATTAGAAGCCAGGCGCCAGCAAATGAGTAAACTGCTCAGTGAACAAGAACTCGACACGAGCGCTTTCCATACCCTGTCGGCCCGCCAGGCCCAGTTGATGCAGGAATTAAACCAATCAATGCTGGCCATGAACATGGCCCTGCGGCAGAATTTAACCGCAGAACAAATGCAAGGTTTTTTGCAGAAGATTGAACGGCTTAACCGTAAAAGAGGGGGCGCTACCCGGCACCGGGGCAACACCCGGAAAAATAAGTCTGATCAATAGCCCTTATCCGTAGAAGCACGACACCCGTGCATGATGACGGTTCTGCTACAGCCTGACAAGCCGGCCGGTTTTTATATCCCCAAACCTGCGCCTGTACCTCCTTTTACCACGCCAGGCACCTCACCCGGCAAGGTGGGCTAACCCGGATTATTCACGAAAATCGTGAATAATGATGTAAATTAACCGCCAAACGATTGTTTGTCAGTTAATTACATCAGGTCCTTAGACTCCGCTGAGCCGGAGTCTAAGGACCTGATGAGTGCAAAATATTTTACCCTTAAATTTGGGTCATGATTAATCTTTGAGTCATCCTGCATTTTGTGCATAACATGTTGTTTTACAATAGTTTGCAGTTCATCAGCCCTGGGGGCGAAAAATTCATATGAATTTTTCGGGCTAAGAAGCGTTTCATTGCTATAGACTTGTTTTATGTATTGCACCAAAACTTTACCCACCGCTTACCAAGCCCCAACACAAATCACCTGGCTATTGATTAATCACCAGGCGGCCCTAATAATCCTGGCTCTCCTTGTGCAGGATATTGCTTGTGAGGGGTCGAGGCCATCAGGCGTTACACTTAATTGATTGGCTATCGTTTAATTTGAAGCCTTTTTATTCAACTTTTTCAGACACTCCTCCTCGCTACCAAAAAAGATATATACAGGTTCTTCCGGTGTTCCTTTAATACCTTCGGGGGTATAGGTGCCTATCACCACCACCTCACTACCGGCCGGCAGGTACTTCCGTTTAATCTTGAAATCGAGGTTAGCCAGTTTTATTTGTGAAGGTGAGTATGTGTATTGAAAGTCTTTATAAGCAATAAGATAATTCTTATTAACACTATACTCATTTTCCTTTACTTTCTTCACCTTGATATCCGGAACTGTGACTTCCTCTTCGGGTGCGAAGAATATTTTTATGTCATTATACACATCATCCGTAGTTGTGTTAACAGCAACCGGTTCGCCAAACAGAAGCGGAAACTCCTGATCGTCCAATTGCAGATAAACATCACCGGCCATTGACACACTGGTAAAATAGCTCTCTGTTACCAGGCCGTCAAAATTGCTGTATTCGGCAGTAGCATTAAAATAACCCCATACCAGGTCTCCGGTTCCATCTGGTAGCCTGTAAGGCTTCCGGGTAGTTAACCGGCCGGAAAATTTATATCTCTTTCCATATTCTGGCTGGGAACTAAACAACTCGGTTTCACTGAATAACTCAAGTAATTTGCCGTATTCCATCTTAAACGACCAACGCAGGAGCCAAATGGTGCCTCCCACCAGTACGCCTGTAATTAATATGATGAACAAGGTTTCTTTGAAAGAACGGGGTACGTAATCAGACATATTTGTTATCTATTTAGTTAAGACTAAACATCGCCAACAACAAATTTTATTAAAAATATGAAAAGTTCAAAAATTCTTTAAAGGGTTTACCGCTAAGGTTATTTCTTGTACTATGACCAGTTTTCGGCCATCCTGATTAAGCTTCCCGTTTCAGGTACCTCATCCGGGCAATACTACAAGATAGGTAGTCAACCTAAGCATTTAATTTATTGATTGCCTAATTTACCCCGAAAAATTCTGATGAATTTTTCGGGGTAAGCGCTTTCTTTCCAATATTACCGTATTTCACGTTATTTTAGCCGAAAATTACAGACTATGTACCAACCAATATCACGGGTAGTTTTACTAATTTTAACATCAATAGCACT
>Ga0256839_1001193_pt1 | contig 32177 bp, 34 predicted proteins | sample 354166metaG_FD_185968 | JGI IMG/M metagenome (GOLD analysis project Ga0256839, IMG submission 185968) | Hydrothermal vent microbial communities from Mid Atlantic Ridge, Atlantic Ocean - 354-166 | ecosystem: Environmental > Aquatic > Marine > Hydrothermal vents | place: Atlantic Ocean: Mid... | reverse complement strand
TGCCGATGCTTTTACTGGAATCACTCAGTCGATCAACCACTTTGGCCGCCTGCTTCGTTTCAGCGGCCATCTCCCTGATGGACTCCATCAATGCGGTTACCTCATCTCGCCCTATAATGGCCTGCTCCTTGCCTTGCCTGGCGGCTGCTGCGGCCTCTGAGGTGTTGTTTGCCACATCCTGTACAGTGGCTGACATCTCCGTCATGGCTGATACGACGGTGGTGAGCTTCTCTTTCTGGTTGTTCATGCCCTGGCTGGTCTGCTCGGCAATGGCCGCTGTACAGCTGGAGGCCTGCCCCAGATTCTCCAGGATGTCAGTCATCCTGCCGACTACAGCATCCTGCTCTGAGCGGGTCATTTTGAGTGCGAGTTCAAGCTGGCCGATCTCATCCGTGCGTCCGGTGTAGATGTAACGCATAAGCGGGTTGTCCACCACCTCTTTTGCCTTCTCAACAGCGTTGTTAAACGGCTGCAACAGAAGTGCAGTTCCGCCAAAAGCCACTATTGCCGAAAGCAGTGCCGCTCCACCGATGAATGCGACTGAGGGCGCCTCTACCAGCAGCAACAAGGCCAACAGAGGCAGCAGTGAGGCCAGAGAGATGAGTGAAACCTGGAGTTGCAACGGGAGTGATTTTCTCAGGGCAGTGATACGCTTCCCATCACTGATCTGGCGGTAGCTCTTCTCTGCACGCTTGACACACTCAGGGTCTGGCCGGACACGCACAGACTGGTATTCGCAGATCCTGCCATTCTGGGTGATGGGGGTTGCAAAGGCATCGACCCAGTAGTAATCACCATTCTTGCAGCGGTTCTTGACAATCCCCATCCAGGGGGAGCCACCTTTAATGGTCTCCCAGAGATCACCAAAGGCTGCGGGTGGCATATCGGGGTGTCTGACAATGTTGTGATTTTTATTGATCAGCTCCTCTTCAGAGAAGCCGCTAATATCCACAAACTCCTGGTTGATGTAGGTGATGATTCCCTTTTCATCCGTTGTTGAGAGGATTACAGTGTCACGCTCAAGAGAGACCTCTTTATCGGTAACGGGCAGGTTCTTTTTCATGGCTTCCTCTTGCTGGGCAGGGAGTTTACCGTTTGGAAACAGGCGGATTATGTAGGCTTTTATAATTGACTAAGTTACTTAGCGGCTATGGGAATAATAATCTTTAGGATGATGGGGTGAACAGTGTGGAGCGGCGGGTGAAATGAATGCTAGGAGAATCCGCCCCGTAAACGGCGCGCTGTCGCACAGCAAATAATTTTTGCCTTTGGAAGTGGGACTTTAGTCCCGCAGGGCGTTGGTAACTCTAGCGGGACTAAAGTCCCACTTCCAAGTTTTTGTTTGATGAGAGACTGTCTGAGATATAGAAACCACAGTGAGGAAAAGCTGGATTTGGCCAGATTCCTCCATTATTTTCGTTAAATATACTCAATATTCGCCTCAAATAATGAAAAAACCCAACTCAAACCAGCCTCCCCTCACCATGACTCCTATTCTCGGACAGCCTCCTAGGCAGATCCAGATAGGTCTGGCAGCGCAATCGTTATCATTGCTTGAGGGTGGAGAGCGGCTCTGCAGCTATCCCATCTCCAGCGCCCTGAATGGCCCAGGCGAGATGGAGGGCAGTGGCTGCACCCCACGCGGACGGCACCGCATCCGGATAAAGATTGGTGCCGGGCAGCCGGAGCATGCGGTGTTTGTGGGGCGACGGGCCACAGGCGAACTCTACTCCCCGGCGCTGGCGGCAAGCTATCCGCAGCGTGACTGGGTGCTCTGCCGCATTCTCTGGCTGACCGGGCTGGAGCCGGGTCGCAACCGGGGTGGCCAGGTCGACAGCCTGCATCGCTACATCTACATCCACGGCTGCCCGGACTCAGAACCGATGGGGGTGCCTCGATCCCATGGCTGTATCCGCATGCGTAACCGGGATCTGCTGGCACTGTTTGAGCAGGTGGAGGCCGGGATGCTGGTCGATATCCGGGAGGGAGTCTGCTGCTGACCAGGTGGGTCAGAGCAGCGCAACACTACTGAACAAAAAAGCTGGTGAAATAGAGCTCATTAATGCTGTCAACGCCGGTTAGCTCTTTAATGACCCCTTGAGTGGCCGTGAGAGCGGCCTTGCGAAAGGCCTCTTTGCCATCAGGTGCCTTGAGTTTTTTGCCATCCTGATCCGAGAGCAGCAGTATCAGCGCATGCCGGATCGCGGGCGCATGCAGCTTGATATTCTCAAGCTGATCCTCATCCAGCGTCATGATCTGAATGTCAACACGGGCGAATTTTCCACCACTGCGCAGGTTGACCACGATAGAAGGTTTAAGAGAGAAGTAAGAGGGCTTCGCTGGGGGCTCATCCTCTTCAGCGTAGCTGTAGCAGGGCAGCACGAGCATAATAGAGAGAAGTGTATATAGAGCAAGGCGCATTTTTTTATCCATTTTGGTTTAATGTAGTTTGACTATAGCGTAAATCGGCTTTTTTAAACTACGGCGAACAACATTATGACGCGTGGATCCCTGATGCTCGATCTGGAGGGCACTGAACTTACGCCAGCTGAGCGTGAAATGCTGCTGCACCCCGCTGCTGGCGGCGTCATTCTGTTTAGCCGTAATTTTCAGTCACCTGCCCAGGTGTGTCGGCTGATCTCTGAAATACATGAGCTGCGCAACCCGGCACTGTTGATTGCGGTGGACCAGGAAGGGGGGCGTGTCCAGCGCTTTCGTGAAGGCTTTACCCGCCTGCCCCCCGCAGCCTGGTTTGGAGAGCTGTATGAAACCGACAAAAAACATGCCCATGACGTGACGCATGAGACCGGCTGGCTGATGGCCACGGAGCTGCGCTCTGTGGGGGTGGACTTCAGCTTTGCCCCGGTGCTGGATCTGGGGGGTGACCTGAGTCAGGTGATTGGGGACAGAGCCTTCTCCCATAGACCGGCGGTGGTGGCGGAACTGGCCCAAGCCTGGCGGCATGGTGCCAATGAGGCGGGCATGGCCACGGTGGGCAAACATTTTCCAGGGCATGGTGGTGTGCAGGAAGATTCGCACCATGAGCTGCCGGTAGACCGGCGCAGTATGGATGAGATCATGGCGGATCTTCTCCCATTTGACCGTATGATCAGTTATGGGTTGGAGGCGATCATGCCTGCCCATGTGATCTACCCGCAGGTTGCCCCTGAGCTGGCCGGTTTCTCACCCTATTGGCTGAAAGAGATCCTGCGTGGCCGCTTTCGTTTTCAGGGTGCCATCTTCAGTGATGACCTCTCAATGGCTGCTGCTGACAGCGCCGGCGATTATGGTGATCGTGCCCTGGCTGCGCTGGATGCAGGCTGCGATATGGTGCTGGTGTGCAATAACCCAAAAGGTGCGGCTCAGGTATTGGAGAGACTGAAGGGCTATAAAGACCCGGTAGCGCAGATGCGGCTGATGCGCATGCATGGCCATGCGGCCAGCACACATGATGAGATGCGCCTCAACCCCCGCTGGAAGGCCGCTGTCCACATGGTGGGTGAGTTTGATGAGACGCTTTCACTGTCCCTTGATCTATAGCCCTGTGATACCCTTACGCTATTTTTCAAATGACAGGAACCGATATGACCATCAGTGCAACAGAGGCTAAAGAGGTCTTCCAGACTGCGGATCAACTCTTTTCCCGCGAACAGGTGGAGGCCGCTATGGATCGCATGGCAGCTGAGATTACCCAGCGGCTTGCGGACTCTGATCCCATCATATTGAGTGTGATGAATGGTGGCCTGGTGATGGGCGGCCAGCTGCTGACCCGTCTCAACTTTCCACTGCGCTCCGATTATGTACATGCCACGCGTTACCGTAATGGCACATCGGGTGGCTCGCTGCACTGGCTGCGTCCACCTGAAGAGCTGCTGGATGGCAGGGATGTGCTCATCCTGGATGATATTCTGGACGAAGGGGTCACCTTGGCGGCCATTGTCGAAGGGTGCCGCAACCAGGGTGCCAGCAGTGTGCTGAGTGCCGTGCTGGTAGAGAAGATGCACAATCGAACCAACGGCTTCAAAGCGGATTTTGTCGGCATGCAGGCCGAAGACCGCTACCTGTTTGGTTACGGCATGGATTACAAAGGCTACCTGCGAAATGCGGCAGGCATCTACGCTGTGGCTGGCAGCTAGCGCATAGTCAGATGGCAGAGTTTGCAATCATTGGTGGCTCAGGCTTTGGGCAGATAAAAGAGCTGGAGATTACCGCGCAAAAAACGGTGCAGACCCCTTTTGGTGAACCCTCCGCCCCTTTGGCTTTCGGTAGATTCGGCGGAAAAGAGATCATCTTCCTCCCCCGTCACGGCGAAGGGCATACCATCCCGCCGCACCAGATCAACTATCGAGCCAACATCTGGGCGCTGAAAGAGTCTGGGGTCAAAAAGATTGTAGGGATGGGGGCTGTGGGTGGCATCCGCCGGGATATGGCACCAGGTTGCATGGCTATTCCGCATCAGATTATTGATTACACCTGGGGGCGGGAACATACCTTCTTTGACCGGCAACAGGGCAGGGTGGTGCATATCGACTTTACCGACCCCTATTGCGAAGCGCTGCGAGCCAGCCTGATTGAAGCGGGTCAGCGGGCAGGGGTTGAGCTTATTTCAGACGGCACCTATGGCGCGACCCAGGGGCCGCGCCTGGAGTCAGCCATGGAGATCAATCGCATGGAGCGCGATGGCTGTGACCTGGTCGGCATGACCGGCATGCCGGAGGTCGCACTGGCCCGTGAGCTGGAGCTAAGCTATGCCGCCTGTGCCGTGGTGGCCAACTGGGCCGCAGGTCGGGGTGATGGCCCCATTACCTGGGATGAGATAGAGGCCAGCCTGGATGAGGGCATGGAAAAGGCCAGGCAGCTGCTTTTGGCAGTAATATAGATCTGGTTGTAACTATTCAGCTCACCCCTGAACAGTTATGGGCGATTTTGTAAGGGTGCTGAATAGTTACACCTGGTTATGGATTCACCGTATTGATAATCAGATTCACAGTCTCGGCCTGACCGGGTTCAACCGGGCTGACCAGACCCTCAAGATCGCCACTTGATGCCGATGGTTTGCCAGATTTTGTGATTCTGGCCTCTACCTTGACCTGTGGGTATTTTGAGAGTGAAAGCTGCCCTGACATAGCCATGCTGTCATCCATGATGAGTGTGACGGGCAGGTCGCTGGCTTTTTTACGAACGACGGCAAGCGGTACGCGTGGGCCAGTCACGGGGCGGGCAAAGATGAAGAGTGTTTCGTTACCCTGAATCTTCTCTTGTAATGCAGGATCCAGAGAGACAATGACACGGATCGCCTCAGCTGCGGCGGCCTTGCTGGAGCTGCTCTCTGTGGTGCTGGCTGGGGACGCTACAGGTGCTACTGTGCCGGCAGGCAGTCTGGAGCGGGCATCTTTGATGTAGTCACCAACGGTTATGGCCTCTTCACTACCCGGTTGCAGCTTGGCCATTACCTTTTCCCAAAGCACTATGGCCTGTTGAAAGTCACCTGCCTGATAGTGAATATTGCCCTTTAGCCAGAGTACGTTGGGGTTTTGTGGGGCGATCTGGTAGGCCTGGTCGATGAGCTCAGAAGGCCGTCCCTGGAACTGGTTGTCACGGGACATGGCCAGTGTTGTGGCATACCCCATCAGCAGGTCAACATCCTTGCGGTCGAGATCCAGTGCTCTCTCATAGGTTTGCAGTGCATCGTGGATGCGCCCCATAGAGACGTAGCTGCGCCCCAGCATCTTCCAGCCCTCTATGTTCTCTGGGTCGTTCTCCATCCGCTCTGCCAGACTGACGACCAGCTCTTCCATTGAGGTGTTGGGCTGTCCGGCAGGGCGCTGCTGTGCATGGCCTTGGGTGGCACCTTGGTGCCGTGTGGCGGCAGGGCTGTCAAGGTATGGGATGATATCCGGGCTGCCAATTTTAAAATAGGTGGGCAGTGCAATCGCAATAATAACTAGCGGTATGGCATAGATGGCCCAGCGTCCGGATTTGGCTTCACCTGCCTGCTCGCTGCTGTCGCTATTGAGATCTGCCAGCAGTGCCTTCTCCAGGTCATGGCGGGAGGCGATGTATTGCTCCTCCTCCAGTTCACCTGCCTCCATATCGGCATCCAGTTCTGCCAGTTGTTGCCTGATGATTTCGATATTGAGCTCATCTGAACTGGCTTCTTCTACCTTTTTATATTTGAGTATGGGCAGTACGACAAAGAGTATGGCCATGCCCGTAAGCACAGCTGCGGTTATCCAGAACAGAGTCATTTGGTTATTTCCCGGTTATCGTTGTCATCTTTCAGCAGTGATTTCAGGCGCTGCTGATCCTCTTGCGTCAGCTCTACCTCTTTATCTTCGGTTTTGCTTTTCAGTGCGCGTGAGAGCACGTAGCAGCCAATGAGAAACAGGAAGAATGGGCCAAACCAGAGGATGTAGGTGGAGGGTTTCATGGGAGGGTCATAGAGCACGAAGTCACCGTAGCGTGCGACCAGAAACTCGGCGATCTCCTCTTCTGATTTCTGCTCTTTCCAGAGGGTATAGACCTCTCTGCGCAGATCACCGGCCAGCTCGGCATCCGAGTCAGCCAGGGACTGGTTCTGGCAGACCAGGCAACGGATCTTGGCGGCGAGCTCACGAAAGGCCTGCTCCTCTTCTTTGCTGTCAAAGGCGAATGAGGAGAGGGCGGTAGCCCCGGCAAAACCCGACATCAGGAAGAGCCCTATGAAGAGCACTGTTTTGACTGTTTTCATCTCTCCACACCCCTGATCTCGTTGAGTTTGGGTATCAGCACCCCTTTGATATCCGGGTAGTTGAGGGGGCCGGTGAATTTATGACGGATCACCCCTTCGGCATCAATAAGGAAACTCTCCGGTACGCCGTAAACCCCGAAGTCGATACCGACGCGGCCACTCTTGTCGACCAGAACCTCTTTATAGGGGTTGCCCAGTTGTTGCAGCCATCTTTTGCCATCAGCCTCTTCGTCTTTGTAGTCGAGTCCGATGATGTCAACGATGCCCATGTCCGCTATGGTATTGAGTACCTGGTGTTCGGCCCGGCAGGCGGCACACCAGGATGCCCAGACATTGAGCAGCCAGACCTTCCCCTTCATATCAGCTGTGCTGACGAGTTTTTCAGGGTCGAACAGGGTCGGCAGGTTGAACTCAGGGACGGGTTTATTGATCAACACCGAGGGTATATGGCGTGGATCCATAAACAGCCCCTTAAACAGAAAGCCCGCCATAATGAGAAAAAGAAATAGCGGTATCAGATAACGCATGCGGCCTGGCGTTTGGCTTTGATCTGACATCAGCTCTTCTCCGTGACCAGGGTGTTAGCGGTATCGGTTTGAGCCAACTGCTCTTTTTTGGGTTTTTTCCTTCGGTAGCGGCGGTCTGAGATACAGAGGATGCCGCCGAGAGACATGGCCAACCCGCCAAGCCAGACCCAGCGTACAAAAGGCTTGTAGTAGAGGCGCATGCTCCAGTCGCCATCGCCCAGATCCTCACCCAGTGAGACATAGAGGTCGCGTGTGAATCCCCAGTCGATAGCCGCCTCCGTCATGGGGCGTCCCTGTGCAAAATAGGTGCGTTTTTGTGGTTTCAGTACGGCGACCTGCTCATCGCCTTGAAAAATGGTGAACTGGCCCTGGTTGGCGGTGTAGTTAGGGCCAGGGGCATGGCTAACACCATCAAACCGAAAACGGTAGCCGCTGATCTCGGTACTCTCACCGGGGGACATGCGCAGATCTGTCTCTATGCCATGATGGGAGACCATGGTTGCGCCAAGTATAAACATCGCAACCCCCAGATGGGCCAGTACCATGCCGTAGTAACTGCGCCCTTTGCCGGCCAGATCGGCAAAGAAGCTGCCAACCCCTTTTTTATGTTTCAGGCGGTCGAGGACAGCTGTGATATGCGAGGCGATGATCCAGGCCATCAGAAGCATGCCCAGAGGAACCAGCAGGGAGCCTGTAGAGATTGCGGGTATGAATGCAATAAGCCCGATGATGACGCTGACGATCATGGCAATGCGCAGCTTTTTAAAGAGCCATACAGGGTCGGTGCGTTTCCAGCGCATCAGTGGGCCAAAGCCGATCAACACCGCCAGGAAGGGGGTTACCATCAGGAACATCTTGTTGAACCAGGGGAACCCAACCGAGATCTTGCCCCACTCCAGCGCATCGTAGACCAGCGGCGCCAGGGTGCCAAACAGCACCAGGAAGGTGAATACGGTCAGTAGCAGGTTATTGCCCAGCAGGAATGACTCTCGCGAGATGAGGTCAAAACGGCCGCCGCTAAAGATAGAGGGGGCGCGCCAGGCATAAAGCGCTAGCGATCCACCGATGACAACGATCAGGAAGGCCAGGATGAAAGCGCCGCGATCCGGGTCGGCTGCAAAGGCGTGCACCGAGGTCAATACACCGGAGCGCACCAGGAATGTACCCAGCAGGCAGAGTGAGAAGGCCAGGATGGCAAGCATCAGTGTCCAGCTTCGGAATGCGCCGCGTTTCTCGGTTACGGCCAGTGAGTGCATCAGTGCGGTGCCGGCAATCCAGGGCATGAGGGACGCGTTTTCAACCGGATCCCAGAACCACCAGCCGCCCCAGCCAAGCTCATAGTAGGCCCACCAGCTTCCGATGGTGATGCCGAGGGTCAGCCAGACCCAGGCGGCGGTCGTCCAGGGACGGGACCAGCGCGCCCAGGAGGCGTCCAGCCGACCGCCAATCAGCGCGGCGATAGCAAAGCCAAAGGCCACGGAGAAGCCAACGTAGCCCAGGTAGAGGGTAGGGGGGTGAAGTGCCAGCCCAATATCCTGCAACAGCGGGTTGAGATCGCGCCCCTCTGCGGGTATCTGGAACAGGCGGTCAAATGGGTTGGAGGTAAAGAGCATGAAGGATAAAAAGCCGGTGTTGATCATGCCCATTACGGCGAGTACGCGTGATACCACCTCTTGTGCCAGGCCTTTGCTGAAGATCGCAATGGCGGCGCTCCAGGTGCCCAGAAAAAAGGCCCATAGCAGGAGCGACCCCTCATGCGCACCCCAGACGGCTGAGATCTTGTAGATGGTGGGAAGCAGGGTATTGGAGTTTGAGGCAACGTATCGAACCGAAAAATCATCTACCAGAAAGGCGTAGGTGAGAACCCCCAGGGCTATGGTCAGGAAAAGTGCCTGCCCCCAGGCCAGTGGTCGAGCCAGTGCTGCCCAGGAGGGGGTGTTGTTCATGGTGCCGATAAGCGGGAAGATCGCCTGGGCAATGGCAAGGCACATGGATAGAACCAGTGCATAATGGCCGATTTCTGGGATCACTGGGCGTACTCCTTCTTGTTCATGGCTTCGTTATGTGCCTCTTCGAGCGCCTCTTTTACCTCGGGTGCCAGGTATTTTTCATCGTGTTTCGCCAATACCTCTTCTGCGATAAAGATGCCGTCATCTCTTAACCTTCCTCTGGCAACCACCCCCTGTCCCTCTTTGAACAGGTCAGGGAGTATGCCTGTGTAGTGGGTGGTGATTTCAGCTGCCTGGTCATCTGTAACGATGAACTCGACCGTCAGCGTTTTGCCAATGCGCTGCATGGAGCCGACTTTAACCAGTCCGCCAATGCGGAAGACTTGATCGGTAGGGGCCTCACCTGCCAGCACCTTCTTTGGGCTGTAGAAATAGGAGGAGCCTGCATCTATGGATGCAATGATCAGTTTTGCAGCAACGCCAATGGCGATAACGGCAATGATGGCGAATACGATGCGTTTCTGTCTTGGTTTCATTCATCTTCCTCGGCGGCGTTCATTCGTGCCATTCGACTTAGGCGTTTCAGAATAGTTCGATGTTGTTGTCTGGCGGCGATCAGTTCGCCGACCATTAAAAAAATGGCAGCACCATACGAGGCCCAGAGATAGAATCCGTAGCCTCCGGCGTAGAAAAAGTCGGAAATAGCACTCATTTGTTCTTCTCCAGCAGCTCTTTAACCCAGGTGGTGTGACGCTCCCGTTCCAGGATGATATTGCGCACGCGCATCAGGATGGCGACAAAGGAGTACATCCAGAAGGCCAGTGCGGTGACCAGCATGGCAATCAGAATATTGGGTTCCATGTTGCCGCCCCCAGGGTTGGATGTCTGGTGCAGGGCGGCGCACTCATTGGGGTCAGGGCAGTTGATGGACCAGAAGATGATGGGGACACAGACCAGACCCACAAGTGCCAGCAGCGCAGCAGCGCGATCGGCTCGACGAGGGTCATCAATGGCCGATTGAAGTGCCATGTACCCCATATAGAGGAACAGCAGAATCAGCTCTGAGGTCATGCGTGGATCCCAGTCCCACCAGGTTCCCCAGCTGGTTTCGCCCCAGAATGCGCCGGTCCAGAGCGCCAGAAAGGTGGCGATGGCACCGGTTGGTGCAATGGCCTTTGCGATCATAAACGAGAGGCGGGTTTGAAGCACCAACCCGGCCAGTGCCCAGGCCGCCATCATTATGTAGAGCCACATCGACATCCAGGCGGCTCCGACGTGGATGTAGATGATGCGGTAGTACTCTTTTTGGTCGCTGAGTCTGTCAGGGGTCTCGAAGAAGCCCCAGTAGAGTCCACCTGCCATCAGGATAGCGGTTAGCCAGCCAAAGAAAGGGATCATCTTACCCGCCAACGGGTAGAAGGTTGCCGGTGATGAATATTTGAACCAGTTTATACTCACAAATCTTCTCTCATCTCTATTCGACGGAAATGCGCAGTGCGGCAGCCGTTGCTATGGGGGACAACACGAGTGCCAATATCAAAAAGCCTGACAATATCGAAAAGTAGGCCTGCAGGTCAGTAGTCCCTATTGCGCTGGCAGAGACGACCCCTGCGCCATATATCATGACCGGAATATAGAGCGGCAGTATCAACAGTGACAGCAGAATACCGCCGCCACGCAGCCCGAGTGTCAAGGCTGCGCCGATGGCACCGATCAGGCTTAAAACGGGTGTCCCGATCAAGAGTGCCAGCATCATCGTTATAACCGCATCATTCGGCAGGTAGTACTGTAAACCCACCAGTGGTGCAATCAGCACCAGCGGCAGCCCCGTCAGCAGCCAGTGAGCCAATACCTTGCCCAGTACCAAAACAAACAGCGGTTGCGGTGTCAGCAGCAGCTGCTCTAAGGTGCCGTCTGCAAAATCGCTGGCAAACAGCCGCTCCAGCGCCAGCATTGAGGCCAGCAGGGCAGCAACCCAGGCAACACCTGGGGCGATCTTCTGCAAGATCACCTTCTCAGTGCCTGTGCCCAGAGGAAACAGGCTGACCACGATGATAAAGAAAAACAGCGTGGTCAGAACATCTGTGCGCCGGCGCATGGCCAGCGTCAGGTCGCGCATTACAATGCAGCAGAAGGCCTTAAACATGCCTGCTTTTCTTCCTGCCCAGCTCAAGCCGCTGAATCTGGCCAGAGGTCAGCGCCACCCCTTGATGCGTGGTCAATATAACAATACCGCCGTTATTGATGTGATTGGATATAACGGATTGCAGCAGATCGACGGCAGCGACATCCAGGGCAGTAAACGGCTCATCCAGAATCCAGAGTCTGGCGCTATTGAGCAGCAGCCGAGCCAGGGCTACACGCCGCTTCTGCCCTTGCGAGAGCACCTTTGTAGGCAGATCCTCAAAGCCCTTCAGCCCCATCTTTTTCAGTGCGCCCCATAGCTGATCCTGTGTAACATCATCACCGTCCAGAATGGTTGAGATGTGCAGATTCTCCAGCCCGGTCAGATCCTCTTTAATGCCGTTATGGTGTCCAAGGTAGAGCACCTCCTGGGTGTACTCCTCAGCCAGCGAGCGGGTGCTTTTACCGTGCCACGAAATTTCACCACTGTCGGCCAGAAAAAGCCCGCAAATTGCGCGCAGCAGTGTGCTTTTCCCGGTGCCGTTGCGCCCCTCAACATAGAGAAGAGATCCCGGCTTCAGCGAGAAGTTCAATCCTGTAAACAGTTGGCGATCCCCGCGCGAGCAGGCGAGGTTGGTTATCTCCAGCATACTGGTTCTGCAATATCCGGCCGACAAAAGCCGCTAATTATACATGAGGAAGAGGCATTGTGGGGTAGTGAAATAGAGCCAGCCATTTATTACCTGCGGAGTGGAAAATATTGTTGTAGCATAGCCCAACCACTATTTGCAGGATGTAAGCTGATGTTTGAGTTGCGAGATGGCTTTGGTCGAAAGATAGAGTATTTGCGAATCTCAGTAACAGACCGCTGTGATTTCCGCTGTTTCTACTGCATCCCCAAAGGCTACAAGGGGTTCTCTCAGCCTGAATCCTGGCTGACGCTGGATGAGCTGGAGCGTCTGGTGCGCCTCTTCTCAGAACTGGGCGTCAGCAAGATGCGTATTACCGGTGGGGAACCGCTGATCCGCCCGGATCTGCCCGACATGATCCGCCGTTTCGGTGCCCTGCCGATGCTGGAGGATCTTTCACTCAGCACCAACGCCTCAAGATTGACAGAGTACGCCTCGCTGCTTAAAGAGGCCGGTGTGGGGCGCATCAATGTCAGCCTCGACTCGCTTGACCACGCTGTCTTCTACAAGATCACCCAAGGTGATCTAGACAGGGTTATTGAAGGTCTGATGGCGGCCAAAGCGGCGGGGCTGCACCCCATCAAAATCAATATGGTGGTGATGAAAGGGCTGAATGATCACGAAATCATTGATATGGTCGACTTCTGCATCAAACATGACTTTACCCTGCGCTTCATCGAGACCATGCCGGTGGGTGCAACGGGAAAGAGCGCGACGGATTATTTCCTCGACCTGCAGGAGGTGAAGGATGATCTGGCAAAACGTTTTAAGCTGGAACCGGCCAAGATGAAAGGGGCGGGTCCAGCGGACTATGTGCGGGTGCGCGGCACCAACCTGCGCATCGGTTTCATTACCCCCATGTCGCAACACTTCTGCGATACCTGCAACCGCGTCCGTCTCTCGGTGGAGGGCACCCTCTACCTCTGTCTGGGACAGCACGACACCGTGGAGTTGCGTCCCCTGATGCGCAGTGGGGCAAGTGATGATGAGATCAAGCAGGCACTGCAGGATGCCATCGAGCTTAAGCCAAAAAAGCATGAATTTCAGTCACAGCCGGATAATCTGGTGCGGATCATGTCTATTACGGGTGGCTGACGCCCCTCCGTAATCCTGATGCCCGCTCTTTTCTGTAGCTATGAGCAATATCAAGAGCAGACAGCCACAACAGCCCGCCAAGAGAGCGGTGGCCGACTTTCTGGACAGGGTCGCCAAAACCCCACTGGTTAAACCTGCCACTGACCGGGGGCGGCTGATTTTTGCAATGGATGCCACGGCCAGCCGGGAACCCACCTGGAGCAGCGCCTGCCAGATCCAGAACCGCATGTTTGATGAGACAGCCGCGCTGGGCGGCCTGGAGATCCAGCTCTGTTACTACCGGGGGCAGATGGCGTTTTCGGCAACCCCCTGGCTGCACAACCCGGAAGATCTAAAACGGCGCATGTGCGAGGTCAGCTGCATCGGTGGCATGACCCAGATCGGTCAGGTATTGGCCCATGCCTTGCGCGAGACCAAGTGGCGCAAGGTCAATGCACTGGTTTTTGTTGGTGACTGCGTTGAAGAGTCTGTTGAGCGGCTCTGCCAGCAGGCTGGTGAGCTGGGGATGCATGGTGTGCCGCTGTTTCTGTTCCAGGAGGGGGATGACCCTGTAGCAGAGAGAGCCTTTCGAAAAATGGCACAACTGACGGGCGGTGCCTACTGCCCATTCAATGCGGGCAGTGCCCACCAATTGGCAGATCTGCTGGGTGCGGTGGCCGTCTATGTCGCAGGCGGACGCTCTGCACTGGAGGATTTTGGTCATCGCCAGGGTGGTGCTGCGCCCAGGCTGTTGCAACAGCTAAACAGAGACTGATGCTGTGGGCATAGGGCGCGTTCTTCTCTTTCTTGGGATCTGCTTTGGAGTCTGGATGGCGCTACGCTGGTTCGTGCGTACGCCGCCGGAGCAGGTCTCCAAAATACTGGTAAAGGTGGCCATTGGTGCGGCGGTTCTCTTCCTGGTTATCCTGGCCGCTACAGGACGCCTGCACCCGCTGTTTGCGGCTGCCGGTGCGGCCGTTGGCGGGCTGCTGACAGTGGCGATACGGCTGATCCGCATGCCTTGGGCGCTGGGTCTGGCACAACGCCTCTTCTACCACTACCGAGCCAGAAAAAACTCGGCTGAACCTGCTGCAAACCAGCGTTCACAGGTCGAGACACGTTTTGTACGGATGTTTCTCGATCATGATTCAGGTGAGATGGGCGGGGAGATCATTGCCGGGCGGCTGGCCGGTTTCCGTCTGAGCCAGCTGGATCAATCCCAGCTGGTAGCGCTCTGGCAGGAGTATATTGCAGCGGATTCTGAGTCGGCGGCGCTGCTGGAGGCCTATCTCAACCATGCCCATGGTGAAGGGTGGCGTGACCAGTGTGGTGCCCAGGCAGACTATGAAAGCAGCAGTGCGCCGCCATCCAGTGGCCGCATGAGTCCGGAAGAGGCGTGTAAGATTCTGGGCGTTGAAGAGGGGGCGGATCGTGAAGCGATTATTGCTGCCCACCGCCGTCTGGCGCAGAAGGTGCACCCAGACCGGGGCGGGTCAAACTACCTTGCTGCCCAGATCAATCGGGCAAAAGAGGCGCTGTTGAAGGGGTGATCAACGATGGAGAACAACTCAGCAGCAGCGTTCATACAACTAAAAAACCTGACCCGAATCTATCATCAGGGTGAGCGGCAGCAGCTTGTGCTGGATGGGATCTGTGGTGAGATCCAGCGGGGTGAAGCGGTTGCACTGCTGGGGCGCAGTGGTTGTGGCAAATCAACACTGCTGAATCTTATTGGTGGCATCGACCGACCGGATGCGGGCGATGTTGTTATCAATGGCAGTTGCATCAACCGTATGGATGAGCATGGGCGCACCCTGTTCCGGCGTCGGCATATTGGCTTTATCTACCAGTTTTTTAATCTGATCCCGACCTTGACGGTGGTCGAGAACCTGCTGCTGCCGCTGGAGTTGAACGGCTGGGATCTGGCAGAAGGCCGCCGACGCAGCATGGCCCTGTTGGAAGAGGTGGGGCTTGCTCAGCGAGAGGCCAGCTACCCGGATCAGCTCTCGGGTGGAGAGCAGCAACGGGTGGCCGTGGCTCGCGCCCTGGTGCATCGACCTGCCCTGGTGCTGGCGGATGAGCCGACAGGCAACCTGGATGCTGAGAGCGGTCAACAGGTATTGGAGTTGCTTGACCGGCTGGTGCGTGATGAGCAGTGTACGCTGATTATGGTGACCCACAGTCAGGTGGTTGCCGCCAGGACGGATCGAACCTTCAGCCTGAAGCAGGGGCGTTTGGTCTCAGACGGGGAGATGGTCTGGTGAACCTGCTCTGGCGTGCCAGCCTGCGTTATCTTGGACGGCACCCGTGGCAGATGGCACTCTCCATTCTGGGCATTGCGCTGGGTGTTGCCGTGGTGGTGGCGGTGGATCTGGCCAACGAGAGCGCCCGGCGAGCCTTTGATCTCTCGATGCAGACGGTTACCGGGCAAGCCACCCACCAGATTGTGGCCGGCCCAAAAGGGTTGGATGAGAATCTCTATGTCAAATTGCGGCGCAGTGGCCGCCTCCCTGCCAGTGCGCCGATTATTGAGGGACACCTGGCCTATGCTGGGCAGACACTGCGGTTGCTCGGCATTGCCCCATTTGCTGAGAGCAGGTTTCGTGATCTGCTCAGCCATCTGCCGGATGAGGCTGAGGAGGGGGTTCTCCGGCAGCTGATGACCCAACCGGGCGCGGTGCTGATGAGCCTTGAGCGTGCGCAGGGGTTTGATCTTTCGGTTGGGCAATCCTTTGAGCTGCGGCACTCGGGTCAGAAACGGCAAGCGGTTTTAGCGGGCCGCTTTGAGCCGCCCGCAGAGCAGAAGGCGGTCATGCGTGATCTGCTGGTGGCGGACATCTCGACTGCTCAGGAGCTGCTGGGCCGGGTTGGGTGGCTGAGCCGGATTGATCTCATCTTGCCTGATGCCGATGCAGCGGAGCTTGATGCCATCCGCGAGCTGCTTCCGCCGGGTGCCCGGTTGATCCCTGCCGCCGCCCGTGGCACGGCGATGCAGAAGATGACCCATGCCTTCAGCATCAACCTTACTGCCATGAGCCTGCTGGCATTGGTGGTGGGGCTTTTTCTGATCTACAACACCCTCTCTTTCTCTGTCCTGCAGCGCCGGGAGCTGATGGGGCGTCTGCGCGTGCTGGGTGCGACGCGCTCTGATCTTTTCAGACTGGTGCTGAGTGAGGGGCTTCTGATCGGTACCCTGGGCACTCTGCTGGGTCTGCTGTTGGGCATTCTGCTGGCACAGGAGCTGGTGCAGTTGGTGACCCAGACCATCAATGATCTCTACTTTGTGCTTACCGTGCGAGAGCTCTCATTGACCCCGGCAGGCATTATCAAAGGTGTCTTGCTGGGGGTTGGTGGCAGCCTGCTGGCGGTGGTGGTTCCCGCCTCGGAGGCGGCGCTCTCGCCACCGCGAAGAGTGCAGGATCGATCAAGGGTAGAGACGGGTGCCCGGCGGCTCATGCAACCGCTCGCCTGGTCTGGAGTGGTGCTGTTGATTCTGGCGGCGCTGCTGCTGTTGATGAGTAAAAGCCTGGCAGCTGGATTTGCTGCACTGTTTGTGCTGATTCTGGGGTTCAGCCTGCTGACACCGCTGTGGGTCTCGCTGCTGTGTCGTTGCGGCGCTCCGTTATTTGGTGCCCTGTTCGGCTCTCCTGGGCGTATGGCCGTGGGTGGCGTACAGCACTCCCTGAGCCGTACTGGCGTGGCCATTGCCGCCTTGAGTATTGCAGTTGCCACCACTGTGGGGGTGGGGGTGATGGTGGAGAGCTTTCGCACCTCGGTGCAGCAGTGGCTGGAGTCCAGCCTGCAGGCAGATATCTTTATCGCACCGGATGCACCCTCTGGAACGGGCTATGAGACGGCGCTGAATCCGGCAGTGGTACAGATTATTGAAAGCCTGCCCGGGGTTGCCGGGATCCGCCAGAGCCGGCCGGTCGAGATTCAATCTGGAGATGAGATTACCCGCCTCACCGCCCTGCGTCTACCCAAAGAGAGCTACGCGGGCATGAAATTTCTGGACAGGCCGCCTGAGATGGTATGGCCGTTGTTTGATCGGGAACAGGCGGTGATCATCTCTGAATCCTACGCCTACCATCATGGGCTGCATGCCGGAGAGAGCCTGGAGCTGGAGACCGATCAGGGCCGACAGCCCTTCAAGATCGCAGGTGTCTTTCGTGATTATGAGACAGGCCAGGGTGTCATCAAGATGCGCATGTCCCTCTATCGAGACTATTGGGCTGACCGGAGTATCCACTCGGCCTGGCTCTATTTAGAGCCGGGCGTGGATATTGATTTGATGATGGAGAGGCTCTACAGGCTGGTGGGAGAGCAGCAGGCGCTACACATCCGCACCAGCCGAATCCTGCGTGAGGCCTCCATAAAGACCTTTGATCGCACCTTTGCGATCACCCATGTCCTGCGTCTGCTGGTCATTGGGGTTGCCTTCGTTGGTATATTGAGTGCGTTGATGGCCTTGCAGCTGGAGCGGTCACGGGAGCTTGCCGTGCTGCGCGCCATAGGCTTCACACCCAGACAGCTCTGGGGGCTGGTAACCGCTCAGACCGGATTTATGGGGCTGATCTCTGGCCTGCTGGCGATACCCCTGGGGCTGGTGCTGGCAAGCGTGCTGATCTTTGTCGTTAACCGGCGCTCCTTTGGCTGGAGTATGGATGTGGTGGTGTCGGGATCTGTGCTGTTTGAGGCGCTGCTGCTGGCGCTGTTTGCGGCGCTGCTGGCAGGGCTCTATCCCGCCTGGCGGATGTCGCAAACACCCCCGGCACAGGCGCTCAGAGAAGAGTGATGCGGGCGGTTATTGCCACTGTTCTCATTATCATGGTGCTCATGCTGTGGTGGCTCTTTATACCGCAACCAGCAGAGCCACCTAAAGCAAACTCGGTAGTTGATATGCTGGGTGGAGAGGCTGATGCGGGGTTTGAGCGGGCAGAGCAACCCCGCACTTTCCGGTTTCCACAGGATCATGGTGCCCACCCAGGGTTTCGCAGTGAGTGGTGGTACTTCACGGGCAACCTTGAAACGGCGCAGATGCGGCGCTTTGGGTTTCAGCTGGTCTTCTTCCGTAATGCGCTAAAACCGGGCGAGGTGGATGGGGAGTCAGCCTGGCGGAGCAAGCAGATCTGGATGGCCCATTTTGCACTGACCGATGTCCAGAGCGGCCGGTTTCATGCCTATGAACGATTCAGTCGGGGTGCGATTGGGTTGGCTGGGGCGCAGCCAGAGCCGTTTGCGGTCTGGCTGGATGACTGGTCGGTCAGACAGCAGGATGGGCAGTGGATACTACATGCGGCGGAAAAAGGTCTCTCATTGACGCTGTCACTGGTTCCATTGCGTCAACCTGTGCTTCAGGGTGATGCGGGGCTGAGTCAAAAGAGTGCGGCAGCCGGGAATGCCTCCTACTACTACTCCATCCCCCGCATAAGGGCGGAAGGGGAGGTGATGGTTGGAGATCAAACCCACCGGGTAACCGGGGGCGTCTGGCTTGATCGTGAGTGGAGCACCAGTGCATTGGGTGAAGATCAAGCCGGCTGGGACTGGTTTTCAATCCAGCTGGAGGATGGCTCCGATCTTATGTTCTACCAGCTAAGAGGCAAAGATGGCAGAGCAGATCCCCATAGTTCCGGGAGTTTGTTGCTGCCGGATGGAGAGCTGATCCGGCTGGGGGCTGAGGATGTAAAGCTACAGCCACTGGGTTACTGGGATAGCCCAAAAGGGGGGCGTTATCCGGTGCACTGGCGACTACAGATCCCATCCCAGGGGCTTGATCTGGAGGTTGCTCCAGTGTTGAAAAACCAGGAATTAGACCTGTTGGTGCGCTATTGGGAGGGGGCGATGGATATCAGCGGCACGCACGCGGGCAAGGCTGTGCGTGGCCAGGGTTATCTGGAGCTGGCGGGATATTCAGAGGATTGAATAGGGGTTGCTGCGCTCGCGATAGGCCCAGTTTCGTAACAGCCCTACCACAGTAAGGATGAAGAACAGAATCAAAGACCATTCGGGAATGCTGAGCGTCAAGAATGTCCAGGAGACCTCGGCACACTCGCCAGATCCTTTAAAGATCTTCTGCATCGCTTCGGCCAGTGGGAAGACCTCCATCATGTACTCCAGTCCGGGGCCGCACTCTGGCACCTGGTCGGGTGGCAGATGCTGTAGCCAGACATGCCGCCCGGCAATGATGCCCCCCAGGGTTCCAACGGTGGCGATCAACAGGCCATAGATGCGTCCTCCAATGCGCCCGGCCGGGTTGTGCAGCGCAGCAAGAAGAAACAGGATACCCATTGCGATAAAGGCGACACGCTGCAATATGCAGAGTGGGCAGGGCTCGTGTCCGACCTCTTGCAGATAGAGTGCAGCGCCAATCAGAGAGGCACAGATAATAAATCCAAACAGGTTTACCCGGCGTTTGGAGATAACATGCAGAAGGCTCATGGAATCATTCCCGGTATAACGGTTTAGTGGTGATGCCCATCATGCATCGGTTTTTCTGGCGCATGTGAATGTCCATCTGCCGGTGCCTTGATCAGCGCAGGAAAGCGGTGTGTGGCATATTGGCTGTGACAGCTGACACAACCTTCGGTGAGGCGGTAGTAGTAGAAGGTGACCAGTTCAATATGTCCCTCTTTGGCGGCACGGGACATCATATTGGCAGCGCTGTGAAAGTTATTGTCCAGCGCCTTGAACCCCTGGGGCAGGGTGGCCATCAGCTCCTGTGCCTGTGCCGGAGTCAGCCTCTGTTTCATGATGTGCCCATTGGCAATCCTTGCTGCAAGCTGGGAGACGCCATGCCACTCACCAGAGGCGATCAGTGGCAGCAGTTCTGTCATGCTTTTCTGGATGCTCTGCATCTCTTGGGTCAGCAGCTCACGAATGGCCGGCGAGAGGGTGGTGACAGAGGGTGTCTGCTGTGAATCATGCCCAGCGTGATCGTCCTCTGGTTTGGCAAATGCCAGATTGCTGAGGCTGATAGAGATGATAAATATAAGAGAGAGGCGAAAGGATTTGGTCATAAGATCTCTAGCTGATTATGGTTTTGAATGTATTATGAAGCGGCTGATTCTGCCTGCATTTTAAGACTCTTAAAATGAAATAAAATTCATTCGATTCTTGTCAGAACCGTAGGGCGCAATAGCGTAGCGTATTGCGCCGAATGGATCTTTGATGGTGGGTTACACTATCGCTAACCCTGCTGATCTGAACTTCCTGCGGAGGCGGGACTGAAGTCCCGCTCCCAATTCTCTAGAAGTCGTTAGGCAGTGCTGCCAGTTGAGTCGCGGTGAAGACGGGGCCGTCGATGCAGACATAGACAGAGCCGATGTTGCAGCGCCCGCATTTGCCCAGGCCGCATTTCATGCGGTTTTCCATGGTGGTGACCATCTGCTCCTGCTTGAAGCCGAGGCGTTCCAGCGCTTCAAAGGCGAACTTGATCATGATGGGGGGGCCGCAGACGATGGCGACGGTGTTCTCTGGATCGGGCTTGAAATCATTCTCCAGCACATGGGGCACAAAGCCTACGTGGCCATCCCAATCGTCGGTCTCGCCACCGGGATCAACCGTTTTGACCATGGTGACATTCTCCATCTGGTTCCACTCCTCGATCTCGCGTTTGTAGACCAGATCCTGCACAGAGCGAGCCCCATAAACGATGGAGATATGCCCGAAGCGGCCGTCCTGCTCGCGCAGGTCGAGGCAGTTCCAGATGACAGAACGCAGCGGGGGGAGGGCGATGCCGCCACCGATGAAGATGAGGTTTTTACCCTTCCAATCGTCAAGTGGGAAGGTGTTGCCATAGGGGCCGCGAAAGCCAATGGTGTCACCTTCAGTCAGGTTGGCCAGTGCTGTGGTGACCTTGCCTGTTTCACGAAAACAGCACTCGATATGTTCCGGGCGGGTTGGGGAGGAGGCGATACAGAATGTACTCTCTCCAGCACCAAAGGCAGAGTATTCACCAAATTGGCCTGTCTCGAAGCTAAAGTTGTTGGCGACCTCTTCATCCTGAAATTTCAGGTGAAAGGTTTTGATGCCCGGCGCTTCCTGGATGACCTTGGTAATGGTCATGAGATCGGGTTGATAGATATTGGACACGGATGTAATACCTTTAATTATTTGTCTCGTCCCTGAGACTTACCCTTGTGGGGCTTACGTGATAAATCACTCCCGGTGATTTATTCGAAATCTGGGTCAGCTTTCATGGCGTTTGGGTTGGCAGCCTTGTGGGCGACCTCGGCCATGTATTCGGTAATATCCAGATTGACCGGACAGGCGCGGATACAACGACCACAGCCGACGCAACCTGGCGTCTCAAATTTCTCTGGATAGATCTTGAACTTGCAGTTGAAACGGTTGCGATAGCGTTTGTACTGCCAGTCACGCGGGTTGTGGCCAGAGGCGTGCAGGGTGAAGTGGTCAAACTGACAGGAGTCCCAGAATTTGACACGATAGCCCTTGGAGCCTTTATTCTCGTCAACGATGTCAAAGCAGTGGCAGGTGGGGCAGACAAATGTACAGGCTCCACAGCCGATGCACTTCTCGCCGAGGCGTTGCCACATCTCATCGTCAAAGTTGGCGGTGTCCATCAGCCACTCCATGATGGGGGCTGAATCACGAATGCGGGTCAGCTTTTCGGTGACTTCAGCGCCAGCCTTTTCACGTGCGGCCTGGTCGCCCTCTCCTTCAAGCAGATCCTGAAGCTGTTTAGCCACGGCCTCACCGGCCTTGGTGATCACCTCGACATGCAGACGACCGTCACCGATCTCAGTCAAGTGCAGATCTGACCCCTTGGCGCTATCGGGTGATAGCTCGACTGAGGTACAGAAGCAGCTGCTATCGGGTGCGGTGCAGGAGTAGGTAATGAAGGTGGTGCGCGAACGCCGTTCGGTGAAGAAGGGGTCTTCAAAACCTGCGTTGGCATCGGAAAATACCGACTCCAGTGAGGCGATGGAGGCCGCATCACAGGGACGCACACCAATGATTACCGTCTGCGGGTATTCGTGATGAACCGGGATGATCTCGATCTTTTTGCCACGCTTCTCGTAGGCAAAGAGGGGTTCATGTTTTGCAAACAGGAACTCTTTTACGCCGTTGAGTGGCAGCAGACCCTCGCCAACCTGGTGATCCTCACCGGATTTAACCTCGGTGAAAGTGAGGACTTCAAGGGCATCCGGGCCATCTTCGTCCACCTGGGGTTGAAGGCGTGGGGCGATCACCCGCAGATCGGCCTGCAATAACAGATCAATGCATTTGCCGATATCGCTTTTGTTCAGTGTGGCTGTTTTCATAAATTTACAGTTCGAATTAAAACTCAAATGTAGCCGGGTCTTGTCTGGGCTGATATTTCTGTTCTGTGTTACTTGATGAAATCCTCGCGATCATCGACCTTGTAGGTGATCAACGGATGCTTGTCTTCCAGGGAGTAGCCCGGTTTGTAACTGTAGCTCTCTTGTACAACCTCTTTCATGCGCTGGTTGAAGAGATCCACCTGAATACCCATTGGGCAGGCGCGGGTGCATTCGCCGCAGCCGGTACAGCGTCCAACCAGATGCATGGCGCGGGTCAGATGCCAGGAGAATACGCCCTTTTTATGTGCGGCCGGGTCGATCCAGCTGGGCGTGGTCTCATCGGTAATGCAGGTATTGCATGAGCAGTGAGGGCAGACCTCACGGCAGGCATAGCATTTAAAGCAGCGGTCGAAGTCTGTTCGCCAGAAGGCAAACCGCTTGTCCAGCTCCAGCTCCATGAGTGTAGCGACATTTTTTGAGGTCGCCTCATAGGGGGTGGAGCGGTCAACATCCGGTTTGTCGCCGGGGAAGAAGTCCGTCTCATGCGGTGTCATGACATCACAGCCGATACATTTGCTGGCGCGGTTGCCATCGTGCAGGCTGCCATCCCATTTTTCAGGGTGGGAGACAACGCCCTCGCAAGGGACGCCCAGGATGTAGATCTCATCGCGTTTCAGCTGATTTTCGGCGATCAGCTGAACGATGGCGCGGATGTCACAACCCTTGCCGATAATGGCGGTCTTCTTCCAGCCCTTGCGGGTGTATTCGTGGCGCTTGTTGAGATAGAGCGGCAGTGAGTTGATGCAGCGTGGATCGTAGATCAGTTTCTCTACATCTTCGGCCTTGCGTATGAAAATCGGTGTTGTGCGTGAGGGGTCGCTCCCTTCGGCATAACCGATGACGACATCAACATCACCATTTTCCAGCAGCAGACGGGCCTGGTTACGGATTGCTTCGATCATGCGGACTCCTGTTTGTTCTGCACCAGAAACTGGGCGTAGGGGTCAACAACTTCATCATCATATTGCGGGTGACGGCCTAATTCACGCACCTTTTCGGTAAAGGCATCAATGACTTCAGTCCACTTAATCGCCTCTGCTGCGGATATCCAGGAAAACTCAATGCGCTCGATATCAATACCATGGAAGTCCATCAGTTGACGAAAGGTGGTGTTGCGTCGGCGGGCATAATAGTTGCCTTCGTTATAGTGGCAGTCGCCGGGGTGGCAGCCAGAGATGAAGACGCCATCAGCACCCTGTTCGAATGCCTTGATCATGAATTGTGGATCAATACGGCCTGAGCAGGGCAGGCGTATCATACGCACGTTGGGCGAATAGTCCATCCGGCTGGTACCGGCAAGGTCGGCACCAGAGTATGTGCACCATTTGCACACGAAGGCCATGATCTTTGGTTCAAAGTCATGTATTTCGATTTTCTTTCCCATGTATCAGCTCTTTTAAACCTGAAGACTTAAATAATGTCCCCGCCAAAGGCGGTGATCTGGGCGTAGACCTGCTCGTTGGTGTAACCCATCAGCTCGATGCTCTTGGAGCGGCATGCAGTGTTGCAGATGCCACAGCCCTGGCAGAGCCCTGGGTTCACATAGGCAGCCCACTTGCGGAAGTTGCCGTTGCGATCCTTCAGCTCGACCCGGTCGATGGCGAGATAGGGGCATACGGTGACGCAGTCCCAGCAGTTCATGCACTTCTCCTGGTCGACAATGGCGACCTCGGGGTCGCGCATCATCTCATCTTTGGAGAAGAGAGCCAGCACCTTTGCAGCGGTTGCAGAGGCTTGGGCAACTGTTTCTGGGATATCTTTCACACTCTGGCAGGCACCTGCCAAAAAGATGCCGCCGGTTGAAGATTCGACCGGCATCAGCTTTGGATGCTGCTCAGAGAAGAAGCCATGTTTGTCGTAGCCGATGCCCAGGGTTTGAGCGACCTGTTCGGAGTCACCCTGTGGCACCATCGCGGTGGCCAATACCACCATATCGGCTTCAACATCGACCGCCTGGCCGGTGAGGGTGTCTGCACCCTTGACCAGGATCTTCTCCCCCTTCTTGGTCAGGCGGGAGACGCGGCCACGGATATACTGCGCCCCTTCATCCTGGGCGCGGTTGATGAACTCCTCATAGCCCTTGCCGCCGGCGCGGATGTCCATATAGAAGACGTAGGATTTGCCATGATGCACGGCATGCTGATAGAGCATGGTGTGCTTGGCGGTGTACATGCAGCAGATCTTGGAGCAGTACTCTACGCCCTTGTTGCAGTCACGCGAGCCGACGCAGGCGATGAAGACCACGACCTCTGGAATCTTGCCATCGGATGGACGGCGGATCTGGCCACCTGTGGGGCCGGATGCCGAGGCCAGACGTTCGAATTCCAACCCGTTGATCACATCCACCAAGCGGCCTGCATCGGAGCGGGGCAGCGCCTTGCGCATCTTGGCGGTCAGCTTCTTTGGGGTCATGTGGGGTGGACGCCAGCCGCCATACTCGCGGTAGACGTTGGGCATCAGCTGGAAGCCGGTTGCCACGATGATAGCACCAAAGTCGATCTCTTTGATCTCATCCTGCTGGGTGAAGTCGATACAGTCAGGGCCACAGACATCGGCGCAGAGGCCACATTTGTCCTTCAGAATCTTGGGGCACTCGGTCTTGTCGATGACCGGCACGGTAGGCACGGCCTGTGGGAACGGGATGTAGATGATCGGGCGTTTCACCAGCCCCATCTCAAACTCGCTCTCGGTGGAGAAGGGGCACTTTTCCCAGCACTCACCGCAGCCGGTGCAGAGGTCGTCGATGACGAACTTTGCTTTCTGGCGAATGCGTGCACGGAAGTTGCCGATGAAGCCGGAGAGCTGTTCCAGCTCGGCGTAGGCATGCACGGTGATCAGCGGGTGGTTCTGCACCTCCACCATGCGTGGGGTCATGATGCACTGGGAGCAATCCAGGGTGGGAAAGGTCTCAGAGAGTCGCGCCATGTTGCCGCCCAGCGAGGGTTCACGCTCGACAATATGTACGTCAACGCCCGCCTGAGCCAGATCCAGTGCAGCCTGGATGCCGGCGATACCACCACCGACCACCAGCGCACGCTTGGTCAACGGCATGACATAGCGTTCCAGCGGCTTGTTGAACTTGATGCGTTCAATCATCATCTTGGTCAGATCCTTTGACTTGACGGTGCCTACCTCCTTATCGTCATGCACCCAGGAGCACTGCTCACGGATGTTGGCAATCTCTACCTTGAACGGGTTAAGCCCGGCGGCTTCCGCTGCGTTGCGGAAGGTGGCTTCATGCATCTTGGGGCTGCAAGCGGAGACGATACAGGCATCCAGCCCTTTCTCTTTGATCGCCTTCTTGAACATCTCCTGCCCAGGGGCGGAGCACATGAATTTATAATCTTCGACATGCACCACGCCATCCTGCTCGCTGCAATATTTTGCAACCTCGGCAGTATCAACGGTGCGCGCAATGTTGTTGCCGCACTGACAGACAAAGACGCCAATTTTGGCCATACTTTACTCCTTCGCCGTTCGTGACTTAAACGGTAGGGGACTTAACGTCCCAGCGACGTGACCGAATCTCATCTGTCGCGTAGTTGGGTAGGATCATCGGGCTGACGGCGCCGCGATCAAGTCCGGCATCACTCAGGGCTTTGCCGTACTCAACCAGATGATTCAGGCTGGCTGCACCGGCCTGGGCGCCATCGGCAATCGCCCTGGCAGCGGCCAGGCCTGCGCGGCGGCCAAACACCAGAATATCCAGCAGCGAGTTGCCCATCAGGCGGTTGTGGCCATGCACACCACCCGTGGTCTCGCCTGCGGCATAGAGCCCGGGGATGGTCGTCTCTGACTGATCATTGATGGCGATGCCGCCATTTTGATAGTGCAGTGTCGGGTAGACCAGCATCGGCACCTTGGCGATATCGATGCCAAAGCGTTTGAACTGGATGTACTTGGCGGGCAGCTCGCGCTGTACCGTGCCGGGGCCATGCAGCTCGTCAATCAGTGGTGAATCCAGCCAGACGCCAAGGCGACCGGTGGGGGTTTTTACGCCCTTGCCGTTGCCGACGCACTCACGAATGATAGCGGCAGACTCAACATCACGCGGCTCCAGTGGAAATACGAACTGTTCGCCGTCAATATTCAGCAGTTGACCGCCCAGGCCACGCACCTTTTCGGTAACCAGCAGGCCGACGTTCTGTTCCGGGTAGGCGGTGCCTGTCGGGTGGTACTGAACGGAGTCCATGTAGCCCAGCTTGGCACCTGCACGGTAGGCCATCACCAGGCCGTCACCCGTTGCGCCGTAGTGGTTGGTGCAGGCGAAGCCGCGGTAGTGCAGACGGCCGGTGCCGCCAGTGGCGATGATGGTGGTCTTGGCTTTTACGGTGTAGTAGGCGCCGGTCTCCATGTTGTTCAGCACGGCACCTGCGCAACGGCCATTCTCATCCATCAGCAGCTCTACAGCGGGTGAGAACTCCAGGATCTTGATCTTTTCTGTGCGGTCGCGGGTCTCGTCACGCAGCACGCGCATGATCTCAGCGCCGGTCATATCGCCGGCGGAGTGCATGCGCTTGCGGCTGGTGCCGCCACCGTGACGGGCCTTCATGCGGCCATCGGGGTGTTTGTCAAACATCATGCCCAGCGATTCCAACCACTCAATGATGATGGGGGCGTCGTTGGTCATGGCGGCTACAAGAGAGGGTTCATTGGTGAAATGTCCACCGCCGATAACGTCGAGATAGTGGTAGTAGGGGGAGTCTGGCTCCTGATCGGCACCCTGGATGCCACCTTCCGCCATGACGGTATTGGAGTCGCCGTGGCGCAGCTTGGTCGCCATGATGACATCCAGCCCTTCGGCTGCCGCAGAGAGTGCTGCGGCACTGCCGCCACCACCACCGCCGATGACCAGCACATCGGTCTCATAGTCTGGTGTCGAGAGGTCGGGCTTGACCGCTTCCAGTATGCTGCGTGATTCCAGCAGATCAATCAGCTCTTCGGGGTAGACCTCATCTTTGTTGGGGCCAATTCCAAGTGCGCGGCGACCCTCTTCGGTATAGTCTGGGTGGTATGCATTGAGAACCAGATCCCGTGCATCCATTGACATGGCAGGGAATCCCTTTCCGGCACGTGACTCAGATAGGCGTTGAGGGCGGCTTTCCTCGACCTTTTTGATCAGGTCGAGCATTTCTGGAGTGTAACCTTCGGACATGCTTTCCTCGCTTATAGGTGAGTCTGGTCTTCGGGCATCCACTCGCCTGGTTTGGCCAGGTCGGGTTCGCGCTCGCGTTCCACATAAAGTTTTTTCAGCTCGTCTTTGCTCATTTTGCAAAGCTCAGCCAGCATCGGCTCGTAGCGCCCGGCGCGAACCTGCTCGGCGCGGGCGGCGGTAACCTCAGATTTTGGTGTCAGCCTGGCGCTTGCGATGCGGCGGGCGGTCATGGCGACATTGAACTGCGAGATGTTGGCCGGGCAGCGTGCTGCACAGAGACCGCACATGATGCAGTCGAAGGACTGCTCTGCGCCGCCCATGATGTCGCCACGCTTGAAATGGGCGATATAGCCCATGACATCAATGTCCATCGGGCAGGTTCGGGTGCAGGTGCCGCAACCCACACAGCGGAAGATTTCCGGGTACATGGTGGCGATCTGCTGATCTGCCGGCATCTTGGTTTCAAGATCCAGCTCGGCTGCCCGGTTGGATGGGAAGAAGGGGATCTGAGCCAGAATCATGCCGGGTTCGACCACGGTCTGGCAGGCCAGTCCGGTCTTCAGGGTGTGATGGCCTTCGATGCGGTAGAAGGTGCCGCATGCACCGCAGATGCCACCACGGCAGCCGCAACCCCGTTTGAATTGATAGCCGACGAACTCCATCGCTTTCAGGATGGTCAGCGTCTCTGGCACCTCATAGGGCTGCCCCATGATGCTGATGGTGATGTAGCGGGCGTCTGGCGGCGGAATAGTCCGGTCACCGACCATGATTGGCTTGTTATCTTCTGTACATTTAGTCACAGACTGACTCCTAATCAGGCTCGAAATTACTTGGATTCGCTATCCGCACCGCTGTGGGCTTTCAGCAGAGGCAGCGGGTCGATGTGATGCTCTTCAAGTTTGTGGGTCTTGGTGTCCAGGCCGAAAGCAACGGCCAGCAATTGGGTAAAATAGAGTATTGGCATTCCATCAAGGTCTGCAAACTGTACTTTGTCTCCCTGGCTTTGATCCAGATTTGACTGGCAGAGCGGACAGGCGGTGACCAGTGTCTCGGCACCGTATTCATTCGCATCTGCCAGGATGTCATAAGAGAGCTTGGATACCTTCTCCGGCTCGCGTATGACCAGATAGGAGCCGCAGCAGTCAACCTGTGCCGGAAAGTCGATGACCTTGCAGCCGAGCGCATCCAGGAAGTTGTGCAGGATGACGGGATCTTCGGGGTCATCCAGGCCGATCTCTTTTTGTGGCTTGAGCAGCAGGCAGCCGTAGTAGGGGGCGACCTTGTATTTGCTCATGTCGGTCTTGACCATCTTTGCCAGATTGTCAAAGCCGATCACATCACGCAGGTACTCCAGATAGTGGACGACTCGAATGGAACCCTCATATTTACGGTCGAGGAAGGCATTGATGGTTTCGAGCTTTTTCTTATCCTGACCAAGCGCAAACTCGGTGCGCTTGAGGGTGTTGTAGCAGAAGACGCAGAGCGTGAGCAGGTTGGGATCGACCTCCTCTTTCTGGCAGCGCCGCTCTGCCTCTATCAATATATTGGTGGGGGCGGTGAGTCCCATCAGGTTGTCTTTGGTGAGCGGGTAGGAGGCGCCGCAGCAGTTCCAGTCCTTCAGCTCGTCCATTTCAAAACCGATGACCTCGGCGCAATCCATGGCGGAGCGCTCGAATCCGAGTGCCTTGGTCTTCATGGTGCACCCAGGATAGTAGGGAATGCGAACAGTTTTTTCTGACATCCGAATTCCTTGAATACTTATATGAATTTGCGAAAACCGCTGATGATGGCCATCTGCGGTGAATGGGCCAGAAGATCCCGGCTCATGGTCTCAAGATTGACTCTGGGATCCATATCCCGCAGGTGCAGGTTCTTGAGGCCTTCAATAATGGCGGCCGGGCTGACGTTCTTGGGGCAGCGCTCGGAGCAGGTCAGGCAGGCCATGCAGGACCAGATGGACTCTGCGTTTTTGGCCAGTTCAAACTGCCCCAGCTTCAGAAACTGGATGAGCACACTGGGTGCAGGATCCATGGATGCCGGGCAGCCTGCGGTGCATTTGCCGCACTGGTAGCAGTCGGATATGGTCTCGCCGGTAGCGAGCTCAAGATCACTTATATGTTTTTGGTCTTTCTCAACTGGGTTGATCAGCATTCCTGACCTCTTCAATTAAATCAGTTCTCCATTGGGCTCAAAACGAATCCAATGGCAGCGAGGCTGCATATTCAACCCTATGATGCCGCCTTGTGCAAGATTGACATTGTGCCAATATTGTGTTTTTTGCGTTTTGTTGTTGCGGGTGATTATCACCTGAACATCTCTCAGCGCCGTAAAAAACAGCCAGAGTGCCACCTGGAGAGGTGCTTGCAAAAACAGTGCGTCGTTCAACGGGCAAAGCTGCTATGCCCTGATTATCTGCTTAACGTATGGTTTTTTTATTCGTGAATAAAAAAACCCCGCCGATTGGCGAGGCTCTTTTTCAAGATCCTGAAAACCGGAAGCCCGATCAGTCAGTGACTACACTGACGTACTTGCGGTTGTTAGGGCCTTTTACCTGAAACAGCACCTTTCCATCTGCCTTGGCAAACAGGGTGTGATCCTTACCGATACCCACATTGGTACCATAGTGAAAACGGGTGCCGCGCTGGCGGATGATGATGGCGCCGGCCTTGATGCTCTCGCCGCCATAAACCTTTACGCCAAGGCGCTTTGACTCTGAATCGCGGCCGTTACGGGTACTGCCGCCTGCTTTCTTATGTGCCATGCTATAACCCCTTTAGCTTGCGCTGATTCCGGTAATCTCAAGCTCGGTGTACCACTGACGGTGGCCCTGACGCTTCATGTGATGCTTGCGTCGGCGAAACTTGATGATCTTTACTTTTTTGCCCCGACCGTGGGATTTAACGGTGGCCGTTACCTTGCCACCCTCCACATAAGGAGCCCCAATCGTGATGTTTTCACCGTCAGCAAGCATCAGCACCTTATCCAGCTCAATGCTGGCACCCTCATCGGCCCCAAGCTTCTCAACCTTAAAGGTGTCGCCTTGGGAAACCCGGTACTGCTTGCCACCGGTTTGAATTACGGCATACATACCCATATCTCCGTAGAAAATCTATTGTGTCGGTACAAAAATTAAAGTAGCCGACGAAAGAGGCGGGATTTTACATACCCCTTGCGGGCAGGTCAATCAAAATCCATGCCTTAAAATATACGCCCGTTACATTCATGCTTGACACAGCAATAGCGCACTCCTAGCATGCGAGTGCATTTTTCGCTTCAACCAAATAACTTTAAGAGTCCCCATGGATATTGCCGCCATCCGCGAGTTAATCGCTGACGACCTGACTGCCATCGACAAGGTCATCCTCAAGCGTCTGAAATCAGATGTTGTGCTGATCAACCAGATCGGCGCCCATATCGTCTACAGCGGCGGCAAGCGTATGCGCCCCCTGATCGTGCTGCTGGCAGCACGCGCTTTCGGCTACCAGGGCGACAAACACATCGAGCTGGCTGCGGTGGTTGAATTTATCCATACCGCCACCCTGCTGCATGACGATGTGGTGGATGCATCAGACAAGCGCCGCAACAAGGATACCGCCAATGCGCTCTGGGGCAACTCTGCCAGCGTACTATCCGGCGACTTCCTCTACTCCCGCTCATTCGAGATGATGGTCGATGTTGGCATCATGCGGGTGCTGGACATCCTCTCCCACGCCTCTAACCAGATCGCTGAAGGCGAGGTGCTACAGCTGCTCAACTGCAATAATCCGGAGACGACCGAAGAGGAGTACATGAAGGTCATCTACCGCAAGACCGCCACCCTGTTTGAGGCCGGGGCAAAGATCGGCTCGGTGCTGGTCGACGGCAGCGCAGAGCAGGAGGCCGCCATGGCCGACTATGGCCGCCACCTCGGCACCGCCTTCCAGCTGATCGATGATGTCATGGACTACAGCTCCTCCAGCGAGGAGATGGGTAAAAATGTTGGCGATGACCTGGCCGAAGGCAAGCCGACACTGCCGCTGATCCGCGCCATGGAAAAAGGCACCGCAGCGCAGAAAAAAGTCATCCAATCGGCTATTGAGCATGGCGGTCTGGAACAGATCGATGCCGTAACAGAGGCGATCAAATCTACCGATGCCATAGCCTATACGGCTGAAATTGCAGAGCGCGAGGCGGACAAGGCCAAAGCGGCGCTTGGAGTGCTGCCGGCCTCCCCTTACCGGGATGCTTTGGCCTCACTGGTGGATCTGTCGGTTAAACGCTCAAGCTGATGAATTGCAGCGGCGTAACCTCATGCGCCACAAACAGTGATATACGGAAAACGGAGAGGGCTGGCAATGCACCAGATCAAATGCCGCCATGAAGGGCTATCTGCCAATTGGGCGGCAGTTAACCGTTATTTATCAGGTTTGTCGTTAGGTTTTTCTGCTACAGTAAACCAAATGCGATATTCGTTATGTTCAATCACACCCATCTCTTTTTTTATGTCCAGGTAGAGTTTTGCCTCTGACTTACTTACCCCCGCATTGCGGGCAAAATCAGCCAATCCAACCTTGGCAAGCAGCATGTTTGGCCGCTTACGATCTGC
>Ga0256839_1001192_pt1 | contig 32197 bp, 29 predicted proteins | sample 354166metaG_FD_185968 | JGI IMG/M metagenome (GOLD analysis project Ga0256839, IMG submission 185968) | Hydrothermal vent microbial communities from Mid Atlantic Ridge, Atlantic Ocean - 354-166 | ecosystem: Environmental > Aquatic > Marine > Hydrothermal vents | place: Atlantic Ocean: Mid... | reverse complement strand
GTGCAGGACGCGCTGGCCGGACGCCTGCCGCCGGATTCGGTGCTGCTGCCGGCGGCGGACCCCGAGGAGGGCCCCGCGTTCTACGTGGTCAAACGCAAGGTGGAGCTCTCCGGCGAGCGGCTGGTGGACGCGGTGGTGAGCTTCCAGGACAACCAGCCGGTGGTGAGCTTCCGTTTCGATTCGGTGGGCGCGCGCATCTTCGGCAAGATCACCCAGGAGAATGTCGGCCGCCTGTTCGCCATCGTGCTCGACGGCAAGGTGATCAGCGCGCCGCGCATCCGCGAGCCCATCCTGGGCGGCTCGGGCATCATCGAGGGCGGTTTCACCGTGGAGAGCGCCAACGAGCTGGCCATTCTGCTGCGCGCCGGCTCGCTGCCGGCGCCGCTCACGGTGGTGGAGGAACGGTCGGTGGGTCCCGAGCTCGGCGCCGATTCGATCCGCGCCGGCCGCATCGCCAGCGTGCTGGCGCTGGTGCTGGTCGGGGCGTTCATGCTGGTCTACTATGGCCTCTTCGGGTTGTTCGCCAACCTCGCCCTGATCACCAATCTGATCCTGATCCTGGGCGCGCTCTCGGCGCTGTCCGCCACCCTGACCCTGCCCGGGATCGCCGGGATCGTGCTCACCATCGGCATGGCGGTGGATTCCAACGTGCTCATCTTCGAGCGCATCCGCGAGGAAATGCGGCGCGGCAAGACCCCCATGGCCGCCATCGACACCGGCTTCAAGGAGGCGCTCCGGGCGGTGGTGGACGCCAACCTCACCACCCTGATCGCGGCGCTGGTGCTGTTCCAGTTCGGAAGCGGCCCGATCAAGGGCTTCGCGGTCACCCTCTCGATCGGCGTGCTCACCACCATGTTCACCGCCATCCTCTTCACCCGCACCCTGGTCTGGTGGTGGTACTGGCGGGCCAGGCCCGCCGCCATCCCGCTTTGAGGGATCGATCATGCGCCTGCCGCGTCTCGTCCCCGACAATGTCAACATCCCGTTCATGCGCTGGCGGGTGCCGTTCCTGGCGGGATCGGGCGCGCTGGTGGTGCTGTCGCTGCTGTTGGTGTTTGTGGTCGGGTTGAACTTCGGGATCGACTTCCGGGGCGGTTCGCTGCTGGAGGTGCGGCTGCCGCAGCCGGCCGAGCTCGGCGAGCTGCGCCGGACGCTCGGCGAGCTCGACCTCGGCCAGGTGCAGCTCCAGCATTTCGGCAGCGAACGGGACGTGTTGATCCGCATCGAGCGGCAGGAGGGCGACGCCCAGGCCCAGCTCGCCGCCATCGAACGCATCAAACAGGTGTTGCGCGAACGGTTCGGCGAGGCGGTGGAGTTCCGCCGCTCCGAATATGTGGGGCCGAAGGTGAGCGGCGAGCTGTTCCGCGCCGGGGTCATGGCGGTCGGCCTCGCCCTGGTGCTGGTGCTGGTCTACATCTGGTTTCGCTTCGAATGGCAGTTCGGCGCCGGGGCGATCCTCGCCCTGGTGCACGATGTGCTCACCACCCTCGGCGTGTTCGTGATCACCGGCTACGAGTTCAACCTCGCCACCGTCGCCGCCATCCTCACCATCGTCGGCTATTCCCTCAACGATACGGTGGTCATCTACGACCGCATCCGGGAAAACCTTCGGCGCTACAAGACGCTCGAGATGGAGGCGCTCATCGACCGCTCGCTCAACGAGACCCTGGCCCGCACCCTCATGACCTCGCTCACCACCCTGATCGCCCTCGGCGTGCTGTTCGTGGTCGGCCCCGAGGTGATCGAGGGCTTCATCTTCGCCATGATCTGGGGGGTGATCGCCGGCACCTATTCGAGCGTCTATCTGGCCTCGCCGGCGCTCCTCTACCTCAACCTCAAGGCGGTGGTGGCGAAGGAGCGGGCGGCTGCGGCGACGCCTTGAGCGATGCAGCTGGAACCATTGGTGCCGCCTGGCGACAAGCCGCGCGTTCAGCGCTACGGCCCGGGCGGATTCCTCATCGCCGGCCGGGCGGTGCAGGGGTCGGTGCTGATCGTGGGAAGGCGGGTGATATCCCTGGCCGCCTCCTCCCTGGCTGCGGTGGACGCGGAAGCGCTCGCGCCGCTGGCCTGTGAGGATCCGCGGCCGGATCTCGTGATCCTGGGCAGCGGAGCGACGTTCGAGCCGCCTCCCGCGGCGTTGTTAAGGCAGCTCAAGGAGCGGGGACTTGCGGCGGAGGCCATGGCGACCCCCGCCGCCTGCCGGACCTTCAATCTGCTGCTCGCCGAGGAACGCCTCGTGGCGGCGTTGTTGATCGCACTGCCCGCGTGAGCCGCCGGCGGGAGCGCGGCCGCACCTCGACGGCGGCGGTCAGCCGACGGCTTTGAGCAGCTCCTCCTCCACCACCTCCCAATTGATCAGGTGGTTGATGAAGGCGGCCACGTACTCGGGGCGCCGGTTCTGGTAATCCAGATAATAGGCGTGCTCCCAGACGTCGATGCCGAGCAGCGGCGTCATGCCGAAGACGAGCGGGTTGGCCCCGTTCGGGGTCTTGAGCACCTTGAGCTCGTCGCCCTCCAGCGCCAGCCAGGCCCAGCCGGAGCCGAACACGGTGACCGCCGCCTGCTTGAACTTCTCCTTGAACACGTCGAAGGAGCCGAAGGCGTCCTCGATGCGCCGCAGCAGCTCGCCGCCGGGTTTGCCGCCGCCGCCCTTCTTCATCACCCGCCAGAACAGGCAGTGGTTCCAGTGCTGGCCGGCGTTGTTGAAGATGCCCTCCTTGGCGGGGTCGTTGTAGGTGGCGACGACGATGTCCTCGAGCGCCTTGCCCTCGAGATCGGTGCCCTCCACCAGATTGTTGAGGTTGGTCACATAGGTCTGGTGGTGTTTGTCGTGGTGCAGATGCATGGTCTGCGAAGAGATGTAGGGCTCGAGAGCGTCGTAGGGATAGGGAAGATCGGGCAACTCGAAGGCCATGATCGGTGTCCTCCTCAGACGATGCGGCTCGCTGACCCTCCCCGCCGCTAGATAGGGCCGCGGGTGTGGAAGCGGAAGGGGTGGTGTCGGGGATCCACCCCTGGCCCTGTAACGGCTCGCGCCCGCCCGCGCAAGCGGGGACGACGGCGGGCAGCGGGAATCCTGGAATCCCGGCCCGATCCGCTCTAGGGTGGCGCCGCGCGCGGGCGGCCGCCGGCCGCCCCCTGATCTGCGGAGGAAACCACATCTGCGATGTTCGAACTCGATCCCCTGCTCTGGAGCCAGCTGCAGGCGCTGGTCTCGGTCATCCTGATCGACATCGTGCTGGCCGGCGACAATGCGGTGGTGGTGGGCACCGCCGCATCCGGCCTGCCGCCGCGCCAGCAGCGGCTCGTGATCGCCATCGGCATCGGGCTTGCGCTGGTCGCCCGCATCATCTTCGCCCTGGTGGCGGTGCAGCTGCTTGCGATCATCGGTCTTCTGCTCGCCGGCGGGCTGCTGCTGCTGTGGGTGGCCTGGAAGATGTGGCGCGACGTGCGCGCGGGACCCGCCCAGGCGGAGGCGGAGATCCAAAAGGCGGGCAGCGGCGGCAAGACCTTCGCCTCGGCGGTGGTGCAGGTGTCGGTGGCCGACATCTCCATGTCGCTCGACAACATCCTCGCGGTGGCGGGGGCGGCGCGCGAGCACCCCTATATCATGGCCTTCGGGCTTTTGCTCTCGATCGTGCTGATGGCGGTGGCGGCGGGCTACATCGCGCGCCTGATCGACCGCTATCACTGGCTGGTCTACGTGGGCATCGCCATCGTCCTCTACGTCGCCCTGGACATGATCTACGAGGGCAGCTGGGAGGTGTGGGAGGCGCTCAACGGCTGAGCCAGCTCGCCCCCCGGTGAACTCCCAACCCGCGTTCTTCACCGATCCTTAACCGCCGGCTTGGAGGATCGGTCTCGGAACCCCACCGCCGGAGGGGCACAGATGGCCGAGCTGATCCGGGACGAGGCCGCCGGCGTCGCGCTGCAATACGCGCTGCTCGCCGGGGTGCTGGCGATCTCGGCGCTCGCGGGGCTGCTCGCCCTGAGCGGGAGTGTGCGCGGTCTCTGGGCTGAGTTCGTCGGTCGGGTTCCGGACCGCGCCGCGGATTCCTGAATGCGGAGCCTGGCCGTGGCCTTCGCCGGGGCGGGCGTCATGGCCCGGGTTCCGGCCGGCGCCGCGGATTCCTGGACGCCGCCTTGCGGCGAGGAACGCGGGCTGCGGGCATAGGGGCCGCCGGCGGCCGGGATGGGGCGTTCAGCCGCGCACCCGGGTCCCTTCGGGATCATAGGGGGGCTTGAGGAAGGGTTCGGCCGGCACCCGTTCGCCCGCCACCTCGAGTTCGTAGCGGCCGGCGAAAATCCACTCGCGGCTCACCCCCTCGTCGTTGCGCACGTAACCGTAGCCGATCGGCCGGCCCACGGTGTAGCCGAAGCCGGCGGAGGTGAGCCAGCCGACCCGCTTGCCGTCGCGATAGATGGTCTCGCGGCCCCACAGCGGCACTTCGGGATCCGGCACCAGAAAGCCGACCAGCCGGCGGGTGAGCGGTCGCCTGCGCTGGTCCTCGAGCGCCTCGCGGCCGAGGAAGGGTTGGTTGGAGCGGAGCTTGACCGCAAAGCCGAGGCCGGCCATGAGCGGGTTGTAGTCGGGCCCGATGTCCGCGCCCCAGGCCCGATAGCCCTTCTCCAGCCGCAGCGATTCGATGGCGCGATAGCCGGCCAGCGCCAGCCCGAGCGCTTCGCCGCGCTCGACCAGTGCGTCGAACAGGGTGAGCGCGCATTCCGCCGGCACGTGCAGCTCCCAGCCGAGCTCGCCCACATAGGTGACCCGAAGCGCCCAGACCGGCACGCCGGCCAGGATCAGCTCGCGCACGTGTGCGAAGGGAAAGGCGTCGTTGTCGAGGGGATAAGGGGTGAGGGGCTGGAGGAGTTCGCGGGCGCGCGGCCCCATCACCGAAAGCACCGCCCGCGCCGAAGTGACGTCGATGAGCTGGGCGTGGCGGCCCGGCGGGATGTGGCGGCGGATCCAGTCGAAGTCGCGGGTGGCGAAGCCGGTACCGGTGACGATGTAGTAGAGATCGGGGGCGATGCGGGCGACGGTGAGATCGCATTCGATGCCGCCTTGGGCATTGAGCATCTGGGTGTAGGTGAGCCGTCCCGGCGGCTTGCGCACCTCGCCGGCGCAGATCCAGGACAGCACCTCCTCCGCATCCGGGCCCACCAGCAGGAACTTGGCGAAGGAGCTCTGGTCGAACAGCGCCACCCGCTCGCGGCAGGCCCGGTGTTCGCGCCCCACCGCCGCGAACCAGTTGGGGCGGGTGAAACTGTAGCGCTCGACCGCCTCCTCGCCGTCCGCGGCGAACCAGTTGGGGCGTTCGAACCCCAGTTTCTCGCCGAACACCGCCCCCCGTGCCTTGAGCCGATCGTAGAGGGGCGAGCGCCGCAGCGGGCGGCCGCTCTCCATCTCTTCCCCGGGCCAGGCGATGGCATAGTGCTTGGCGTAGGCCTCGAGGGTGCGGGCATACAGGCGGCGGGGGTCGGCGTACTCGCGGCCGAAGCGGCGGATGTCCACCGGCCACAGATCATAGGGCGGCGCGCCCTTGCAGACCCACTCGGCCAAGGCCATGCCGGCGCCGCCGGCGGCGGCGATGCCGAAGGCGTTGAACCCGGCGGCGATGAACAGTCCCGCAAGCCCGGGCGCCTCGCCGAGGATGAACTGGCCGTCCGGGGTGAAGCTCTCGGGCCCGTTGACGATGCGCCGGATTCCGACCTCCGCCAGCGCCGGCACCCGGGCGAGAGCGTGGCGCATGAGCGGCTCGAAATGGTCGAGATCCTCGTCGAGCAACGCGAAGGCGAAATCCTCCGGCACCCCGTCCTCGCCCCACGGGCGGGGATTGGGCTCGTAGCCGCCCACCACAAGGCCCCCCACCTCCTCCTTGTAGTAGAGGAGGCGATCGGGATCGCGCAGGGTGGGGAGATCGGGGCGCACTCCGGGGACGGGCTCGGTGACCAGATACTGGTGCTGCACCGAGGCGAGCGGCACCGACACCCCGGCCCGGGCGGCCAGCTGTCGGGTCCACTGGCCGCAGCACAGGCACAATTGGGCGCAGGCGACGGTGCCCTGGGCGGTGCGCACGCCGCGCAGACGGCCGTCCTCCACCCACAGCTCCTCGACCCCGATCTCCTCGAGGATCAAGGCGCCCTTCTGGCGCGCGCCCTTGGCCAGCGCCTGGGTGATGTCGGCGGGATTGGCCTGGCCGTCGGTGGGCAGGAAGGCGGCGCCCACCACATCCTCCACCTCCATGAGCGGCCACAGCTCGCGCGCCTCTCTGGGCGAGAGCAGGTGCATCTCGAGGCCGAAGGAGCGGGCGGTGGTGGCCTGGCGGCGCAGCTCGATCCACCGGTCCGGGTTGCAGGCGAGCCGCAGGCCGCCGTTCTGCTTCCAGCCGGTGGCCTGGCCGGTTTCCGCCTCGAGCCGGGCGTAGAGCTCCACCGAATAGGTGAGCAGCTGGGTGATGTTGGCGTTGGTGCGCAGCTGGCCCACCAGCCCGGCGGCGTGCCAGGTGGAGCCGGAGGTGAGCCGGTGGCGCTCGAGCAACAGCACCTCGCGGCCGAGATGGGCGAGATGATAGGCGACCGAACAGCCGACGATGCCGCCGCCGACGACGATCACCTCGGCCGAGCGGGGAAGCGCGGTCATGATCGCGTCATCTCCTCGAAACGGGCGAGCGCCCGCTCGAAGCGCTCGAGGTTGGTCTCGGTGTAGGCGCGATAGTCGAACTCCAGCTTGGAATGGATCTCCGACACCATGCTCCACATGGCCTCCCGCAAGAGCGAGGCGGTGAGCATGGCCTGGGCGGAAAGGCGCAGCGAATCGTCCACCGGTCGCTCGAAATAGGCCTCAAGCAGCCACAGCCGCTCGTCCTCCGAGAGCTCGTTGTTGGAAGCGAGCCCGCCGAGATCGAACAGCGGCGAGTTGAAGCCGGCATACTCCCAGTCCACGAGCCACAGCCGCGCGCCGTCGTCGATGAAGTTGGCGGCCAGAAGATCGTTGTGGCCGAAGACCAGCTCCACCGGCCCCACCGCCCGCTCGAGCCGCTCCGCCGCCTCCAGATAGCGCGGAAGCTCCGCCTTGAGCCGGAAATCCGCCTCTTTGAGGGTGTGGGCGTAGTCCCGCACCACATGGAACACCCAGAAGGCCAGCACCGGCCCGCGCAGGTGCTTCGGGATCTCGCGATGGGCGCGCTTGACCAGCGCCAGCACCCGATCGAGCTGCCGGCGCACGCCCTCTGCCGTGAGGGTCTCGCCCGCGATGTGGTCGAACACCAGGATGCCGGGTTCGCTGTAGACCACCGCCGGGCCGACGCCGGCTGCGTGGGCGGCGAGCGCGGCCGCCTTTTCGTTGAAGCGCATCACCCCGTGCACCGGGATGTCGGCGCCCACCCGCACGAAGTAACGATGGCCGGAATCGCGGACCAACAGGTTGGTGTTGGTGATACCGCCGCCCACCGGCTCCATCTCGATCCGACCCCGCCACAGGGGCAGCGACCGGATGCGGTCCTGCACCTCCTCCATGGCCTGTTCCCTCATGCCTGCAGACCGAAGCGTCGCCGCAGCCGCTCCGCCCACGCACCGATCAGGCGGTCGGCGATCATGGCGATGGCGGCCACGCTCAATCCCGCCACCAGCCCATAGCCCACATCGGCCTTGGTCAGGGCGATGTAGACCTCCTGGCCGAGATCCCGGGTCCCCACGAGAGCGGTGATCACCAGCATGGACAGGGCCAGCATGATGGTCTGGTTGATGCCGAGCAGGATCTCCGGCAGCGCGAGCGGCAGGCGGATGCGCAGCAGGATCTGGCGCGGGGTGCAACCGGAAGCCCGGCCGGCCTCGATGAGATGGGCCGGCACCCGGCGGACGCCGTGGGCCGCATAGCGGATCGCGGGGGCGATGGCATAGAGGATCACCGCGATCATGGCCGAGAAGTCGCCGACCCGGAACAGCATCACCACCGGGATCAGATAGACGAAGGAGGGCAGGGTCTGCAGCGTATCGATCACCGCCTCCACCACCCGCCACAGCCGCGCGTTGAGACCGCAGGCGATGCCGAGCGGAATGCCGAGCAGGGCGGCGATGATCACCGCGAGCCCACACAGATAGACGGTGATCATGGCCTTGGTCCAGAAGCCGGAGAAGGCCACGAACAGCCCGAACCCGAGCACCACGAGCGCAAGCCGCACACCGCCCAGGCGCAGGGCCGCGAGGGTGAGCAGCAGCAGCACCCATGGCCAGGGCTGGGCGAGGAGGAAGCGTTTCACCGGCACCAGCACGTAGACGAGGAGCGTGGTCTTGAAGGCCTCGAGCTGGTCGAAGAAGTTGACGTTGATCCAGCGCACCAGCGCATCCCAGAAGGGGGCGGTGGAGATCTCGAGGGCCTCGGGATAGCGGGCGAGCCAGGGATAGCGCAGCCCCAGCCACAGGGTGGCGAGGGCGAACAGCAAGGCCGCCGCCATCACCCCGTCGAATCCCGACGCCCCGCCCTGCCGCCCGCGCCGGCGTTCGCTGCGGCCGGCCGCGGCCTGGCTCATGCGGTCGAGGGCGATCGCGAGCAGGGTGATGGCCAGTCCGGCCTCGAGGCCGGCCCCGATGTCGAGTCTGCGCAGCGACGCCAGCACGTCGTAGCCGAGGCCGCCGGCGCCGATCATGGAGGCGATGATGACCATGTTGAGCGACAACATGATCACCTGATTGACCCCCACCATGAGCGCCGGGCGGGCGGTGGGCACCAGCACCCGCCACATGAACTGGCGCCGGCTGCAGCCCACCATGCGGCCGAATTCCTTGATCTCCTCCGGCACCTGTTTGAGCGCCAGGATGGTCACCCGGACCATGGGAGGCATGGCGTAGATGATGGTGGCGATCATCGCCGCCACCGGGCCGAAGCCGAACAGGAACAGGATCGGCACCAGATAGGCGAACACCGGGGTGGTCTGCATGACGTCCAAAAGCGGCGTGAGCGCCCGCTCGAACCGCGGCGAACGGTAGGCCCAGATGCCGAGCGCGAGACCACCCGCCACCCCGAAGGGCACCGCGATGACGATCGAAGACAACGTCACCATGGCGCTCTCCCACTGCCCGAAGAGCGCCAGATAGGCGAAACAGAGGAAGACCAGGATCGCGAGGCCGCGGCCGCCGAGGCGGTAGGCGAACAGGGTGAGCAGGAGAATCACCGCAAGCCAGGAGACCGGTGCCGTGAGCGCCACCGCAGCAGAGCCCTCGCCGAGCTGGAACCCCGTGACGAGCAGGCTCTTCGCCAGCCACAGCGGCCAATCCATGAGCGCGCTGAAGGCGCGGGTGAGATCCTTGAAGGTGAACAAGCCGAAGCTGGCGCTGCCCACCAGCCAGTCCATGAAGGCGGAAAGCCACCTCCGCAAAGGCGGCACCCACTCGCGCGGCACCCGCAGCAACCAGGCCGGCACCGTGCCGCGGGGCAGGGCGAGAAAGGCCAGGGACAGGGCGAACGCCGCCGCCACCGCCGCCGGTGCGGCATAGGACCGGCCGACCGCATGCGCCCGCGGCAGCGCCGCCGAAGCCATGGGCTACCTCCGCCCCACCAACACCGCGATCACCGCCGCCCGGTCGACCATGCCCACCGGCTCGCCGTTCTCCACCACCAGGAAGGGCTTGTCGCTGTCCACCACCATGGGCGCGAGTTCGATCACCTTCATGGCGGCCGGGATCTCGCCGGCGAACTCGGCGCTGCCGTTGACCGGGGCCATGATCGCCCGTGCGGTGAGGATCTTGTGGCGCGGCGCCTCGCGGGTGAATTCCGCCACATAGGGTGTGGCCGGCCGCAGCACCAGCTCCTCGGGGGTGCCGATCTGGACGATGCGGCCGTCCTGCATGATGGCGATCCGGTCGGCGAGCCGGATGGCCTCGTCGAAATCGTGGGTGATGAAGACGATGGTCTTCTCGAGCACCGCCTGCAGGCGCAGGAACTCGTTCTGCATCTCGCGGCGGATGAGGGGATCGAGGGCGGAGAAGGGCTCGTCCAGGAACCACAGCTCCGGGCCCACCGCCAGCGAGCGGGCGATGCCGACGCGCTGCTGCTGGCCTCCCGAGAGCTCGCGCGGGAAGTGGTATTCCTTGCCCTCGAGTCCGACCAGCGCGATCATCTCGCGCGCCCGCTCCTCGCGTCGCCGGCGCTCGACCCCCTGGATCGCCAGGGGGAAGGCGACGTTGTCGAGCACGGTGAGGTGGGGGAGGAGGGCGAAGTGCTGGAACACCATGCCCATCTTGTGCCGGCGGATGTCGATCATCTCCCGCTCCGGCATCCGCAACAGATCCCGCCCCTCGAAGAACACCTCGCCGAAACTCGGCTCCACCAGGCGCGAGAGGCAGCGGACCAGGGTGGACTTGCCGGATCCCGAGAGCCCCATGATGACGAAGATCTCGCCGGCCCGCACGGCGAGTTCGGCATCCGCCACCGCCACCACCAACCCCGCGGCGCGCAGCTCCTCCGCCGAAGGCGCGGCGCCGTGGCGGGCCAGGAAGGCCTCGGCGCCGGGGCCGAAGACCTTCCACAGCCGCCGACAGGCGAGCTTGACCTCGCCGCCCTTGGCCATCGGCTCGCGCGGTCCCTACTGGCCGATCCAGGCCCGCCAGCGGTCCTCGTTCTTGGCCATCCAATCGGCCACCACGGCCTCCACGCTCTCCCCCTCGAGATCGACGCGGGCGATCATCTCGCCCATCTCCTCGTTGGTGACGCGAAAGGCCTTGATGGCCCGATAGGCGCCCGGCCATTTGTCCTTGAGCCCGGCCCAGGCCACCTTCCAGATCGGCCCGCGCGGCTTGCCGCAATCATAAGCGAGATCGGGATTGACGCCCCAGGACGGATCCTCGTAGCAGGCGGGCTCGTAGGGCGGGAACTCGATCCACTCGCCCTCGTATTTGATCGGCGCCCAGTGCGGCGTGTACACCCAGAGAATGATCGGCGCCCGGCGCTGATAGGCGCTCTCGAGCTCGGCGAACAGGGCGGCGTCGGTGCCGGCGTGGACCACCTCGAAGTCGAGGCCGAGCGCCTCGACCCGCTCCTCGTCATAGCCGCCCCAGGTCACCGGACCGCCCAGATAGCGGCCCTTGGGATAGGTCTCCGGGGTCGCGAACAGCTCGGCACAGTCGTTGAGCGCCCGCCAGTCCGGCAGGCCCGGACACTGTTCCTTCATGTAGAGCGGATACCACCACTCCTCGATCGCCACCATGCCGGTCTCGCCGAGGTTCTCCACGAGCCCGGTGGCGACCGCCTCGTCCATCGCCTGGCGCCCGGTGGTCTCCCAGATCTCCATGGCCACATGCAGGTCCCCGGACTTGAGACCGGCGAACTGGGCCAGATAGTCCGCCTGCACATACTCGACGTTGTAGCCGGCCGCCTTGAGCACCTCGCCCATGATGCGGGTGGTGATGAGCTGGCCGGTCCAGTCGTGGAGGGTGAGGCGGATGGGATCGGTGGATTCCACCTGCGCCCCGGCCGGCGGCGGCAGCAGGGCCAGGGCGGCGAGCGCCGTGACAGCGACGAAACCCCGTGTTGGCCGCATGGTTGTAAGCCCCCCGTGTTGCGATCTCCCTCCCGGGCCGGTGCCCGGGGCACCGCCATAGTGGGGCGCAGGCGAGGGGTGCGTCAACAAATTTCGTGCAAATCATGTGGCTTTGAGGTTTAATTCCCTCACGAAATGGGGAGGTGCTGTGGAAGCCGTTGTGCGCAGCCGCTGGCAGGCGGCCATCCTCGATGCCCTGCGCGAACAGAAGCGCGCCCGCATCCGGGCGCTGGCGGCCCGGCTCGGCATTTCCGACGAGACCGTGCGCCGCCACCTGCGGGAGCTGGTGGCCCAGGGCATGGTGCGGCGCGAGCACGGCTTCGCCATCTGGAGCGGGCCGCCGGAGGAGCCGCCCTTCGATCAGCGGCTCAGGCTGCGGGCGGAGGCCAAGCGCGCCATCGCCGCCCGCCTCGCCGAGCTGGTGCAGGACGGCCAGACCCTGATGATGGACACCGGATCCACCACCGCCTACGTGGCCGAGGCGCTGGCCGGGCGCCGGGAGCTCACCGTGATCACCAACGGCATCGAGATCGCGCGCTCCCTCGTGGGCCGCAACGGCCATCGGGTCTATCTCGCCGGCGGCGAGCTCAAGGCCGAACTCGCCGCGGCGGTGGGGGTGGAGGCGCTCTCCTTCGTCGGTCAGTTCCGCGCCGATCTCGCCATTCTCTCGATCGCCGCCGTCCATCCCGAGCACGGCCTCATGAACTTCGCCCTCGACGAGGCGCGCATCGCCCGGGCGATGATGGAGCGCGCCCAGCGCACCGTGCTGGTGGCCGACCACAGCAAGTTCGGCGCCCGCGCGGTGGTGCGGGTGGCCGCCCTCGAGGAGGTCCATCTGCTTGTCACCGACCGTCCCCTCGCCGCGCCCTTCGCCCGCAGCCTGCGGGAGGCGGGGGTGGAGGTGGTGATCGCCGCACCGGATCAGCCCCGCTGAGCGCCGCGACGGACGGCGGGCTTGCCCCCCGCCTGCCGCGCACCACCTCTCGCCCAGGGGCGGGTCGGGAAACCCTGCGGCTTGGAGGGCGGCCGATGCGGGAGGATTTGATCCACGATCCACTCGCGCTGCTCGACGCGCTGGCGGCGGACAGCGGATCGCCGGCGCGGCCCGAGGCCGGCCGCCCGTTTCGGCTGCAGTCCGAGTTCGCGCCCGCAGGCGACCAGCCCGAGGCCATCGCCGAGCTGGTGCAAGGCCTCGAGCGCGGCGAACGGGACCAGGTGCTGCTCGGGGTCACCGGATCCGGCAAGACCTTCACCATCGCCCAGGTGATCGCCCGGGTGCAACGGCCGACCCTGATCCTGGCGCCCAACAAGGTGCTGGCCGCCCAGCTCTATACCGAGATGAAGGCCTTCTTTCCCGACAACGCCGTCGAATATTTCGTGAGTTATTACGACTATTATCAGCCCGAGGCCTACGTTCCCAAGACCGACACCTACATCGAGAAGACCGCCAGCATCAACGACCGCATCGACCGCATGCGCCACGCCGCCACCCGGGCGCTGCTCGAGCGCGACGATGTGATCATCGTGGCCTCGGTGTCCTGCATCTACGGCATCGGTTCGCCCGAGGTCTACGCACGCATGAGTCTCACGCTGCGGCGCGGGCAGCGGGTCGATCGGGAGCGGCTGTTGCGGGCGCTGGTGGAGCTCCAGTACCAGCGCAACGCCTACGAGTTTTCACGCGGCTGTTTCCGGGTGCAGGGCGATGTGGTGGAGGTGTTCCCGGCCCACCTCGAGGATCGGGCCTGGCGCATCCTGATGTTCGGCGAGGAGGTGGAGCGGATCGTGGAGTTCGATCCGCTCACCGGCAGCCGGACCGCGGAACTCGACCAGATCCGCCTCTATCCCTCGAGCCACTACGTGACCCCGCGGCCGACCCTCCAGCAGGCGGTCGCCGCCATCAAGGAGGAGCTCGAGGAGCGACTCGCCTGGTTTCGCGCCCGCGGGCGGGAGCTCGAGGCGCAGCGGCTCGAGCAGCGCACCCTGAGCGATCTGGAGCTGCTCGCCACCACCGGCTCCTGTCCGGGGATCGAGAACTATTCGCGTTACCTCACCGGCCGCGCCCCTGGCGAGCCGCCGCCCACCCTGTTCGAATATCTGCCCGAGCACGCCCTGTTGTTCGTGGACGAGAGCCATGTCGCCATCCCGCAGCTGCAGGGCATGTTCCGGGGCGACTACCAGCGCAAGAGCACGCTCGCCGAATACGGCTTCCGGCTGCCCTCCTGCGTCGACAACCGGCCGCTCAAGTTCGAGGAATGGGACGCCATGCGGCCGCAGACCATCTACGTCTCGGCCACCCCGGGGCCCTGGGAGCTCGCCCGCACCGGCGGCGTGTTCGTGGAGCAGGTGATCCGGCCCACCGGCCTCGTCGATCCCGAGGTGGTGGTGCGCCCGGCCGAGACCCAGGTGGACGATCTGTTGGCCGAGTGCCGACAGGCCGTGGCGCGGGGGCTTCGGGTGCTGGTCACGGTGCTCACCAAGCGCATGGCCGAGGATCTCGCCGAATATCTCCACGACCACGGGGTGCGGGTGCGCTACATGCATTCGGACATCGACACCATCGAGCGAGTCGAGATCATCCGCGACCTGCGGCTGGGCCGTTTTGATGTGCTGGTCGGCATCAATCTGCTGCGCGAGGGGCTGGACATTCCGGAATGCGGCCTGGTGGCGATCCTGGATGCCGACAAGGAGGGCTATCTGCGCTCCGAGACCGCGCTCATCCAGACCATCGGCCGCGCCGCCCGCAATGTGGAGGGACGCGCCATCCTCTATGCCGACCGGCGGACCCGCGCCATCGAGGCGGCCGTGCGCGAGACCGAGCGCCGCCGGGCCAAGCAGATGGCCTGGAACCGCGCCCACGGAATCACCCCGCAAAGCGTCCAAAGGCGCATCGGCGACATCCTCGAGAGCGTGTACGAGCGGGACTACCTCACGGTGCCGGCGCCCGCCGCGGCAGCACCGCGTCCCGTCGATCCGTCGGAGGTCGAAGCGCGCATCCGCGAGCTCGAGAAGGCCATGCGGGCCTATGCGGCGGAGCTGGAGTTCGAGAAGGCGGCGGAGGTGCGCGACGAGATCCGCAGGCTCGAGGCCTGGATCCTGGGCACCGCGGTGGAGATCCCGAACACCGCCCGCGGTCCGCTGCCGCAGCCCAAGAACCTGCGCGAGATCAAGCGCCGTCAGGCCAAGGCGGGCAAGGGCAAGCGCCGCAGGCCCAATCCCGCCCCCGATCGCTGACCGGCGGCGGCTTCGATGCGACAGATCGCGTAGACGAACGGGAGGCGCGGCACGCTGTCGCTCCGATCGCTGACCGGCGGCGGCTCCGATGCGACGGGTTCGGCTGCCTGCCGCGGGGTGACCGCGGCCGCCCGTTTCGCCCTCAGGTGCCCGGCTGGGGCTCCATGCCGCCCGGTCCCGCGGCGGGCCGGGTGGTGGGCGGCACCGAGGTGCGTCGGCCTTCGGCGGAGGTCTGCTGTTCCGCTTCCTCCTGCTGCGGCTCCGGCCGCACGATGGGCTGGCCGCGCATGAGCTGGTCGATTTCCTCGCCGGTCAGGGTCTCGTATTCGAGCAGCGCCTTTGCCAGGGCGTCGAGCTTGTCCCGGTGCTCCTCGAGGATGGCGCGCGCCCGGCGGTAGCCGTCCTCGACGATGCGGCGCACCTCCTGGTCGATCTTGAAGGCGGTCTGCTCCGAGACCAGCCGCATCTGGGCGAGCTGGGCGCCGAGGAAGATCTCCTGATTGCCGTCGGTGTAGCCCACCGGGCCGAGCTCGTCGCTCATGCCCCACTCGGTCACCATGTGGCGGGCGATGCGGGTCGCCTGCTGGATGTCGGAGGCGGCGCCGGCGGTGACCTTGTCGCGGCCGAAGACCAGCTCCTCGGCCACCCGTCCGCCCATGGCGACGGCGATATCCCCTTCCAGCTTCTCCCGGCTCACCGAGATGCGATCGCCCTCGGGCAGCCGCATCACCATGCCGAGCGCCCGCCCGCGCGGGATGATGGTGGCCTTGTGGATGGGATCGGAGGCCGGGGTAAAGTAGGCGACCACCGCATGCCCCGCCTCGTGATAGGCGGTCTGCCGCTTCTCCTCCTCGCTCATCACCATCGAGCGGCGTTCGATGCCCATGATCACCTTGTCCTTGGCGGCCTCGAACTCCGCCATGGTGACCACCCGCTTGCCCCGCCGCGCGGCCAAGAGCGCCGCTTCGTTGACGATGTTGGCGAGGTCCGCCCCCGAGAAGCCCGGGGTGCCCCGGGCCAGCACCTTGGTGTCCACGTCCGGCGCCACCCGGATTTTCTTGATGTGCACGTTCAGGATTTTCTCGCGCCCGACCACATCGGGGTAGGGCACCACGATCTGGCGGTCGAAACGGCCCGGGCGGAGCAGGGCCGGGTCGAGAACGTCGGGACGGTTGGTGGCGGCGATGAGGATCACGCCGTCGTTGGAATCGAACCCGTCCATCTCGACCAGAAGCTGGTTCAGCGTCTGTTCGCGCTCGTCGTTGCCGCCGCCGATCCCGGCACCGCGGTGGCGGCCGACGGCGTCGATCTCGTCGATGAAGACGATGCACGGGGCGTGTTTCTTGGCCTGCTCGAACATGTCGCGCACCCGCGATGCGCCCACGCCCACGAACATCTCCACGAAATCCGAGCCGGAGATGGTGAAGAAGGGGACGTTCGCCTCGCCGGCGATGGCCCGGGCGAGCAGCGTCTTGCCGGTGCCGGGCGGGCCCACGAGGAGGCAGCCCTTGGGGATGCGGCCGCCGAGCTGCTGGAACTTCTGCGGGTTCTTGAGGAACTCCACGATCTCCTGGAGCTCCTCCTTGGCTTCGTCGATGCCGGCCACGTCGCTGAAGGTCACCCGCCCGTGTTTCTCGGTCAACAGCCGGGCGCGCGACTTGCCGAATCCCATCGCCTTGCCGCCCCCCGCCTGCATCTGCCGCATGAAGAAGATCCACACCGCGATCAGCAGCAGCATGGGGAACCAGGACACCAGCACGCCGAGCAGGGAGGGCACGTCCTCCTCCACCGGCAGGGCGGTGATGCGCACCTTGGCGGCGGTGAGCCGCTCGATCAGCTGCGGATCCTGGGGGGCGTAGGTCTGGAACGGGCGGCCGTCCGCGTAGCGGCCGGTGATGAGTTCGCCCTGGATGGCGACCTCGCTCACCCGCCCGGCCTCGACGTCGGCGATGAAGTCGGAATAGGCGACGGTGGTCTGCGGGCTGCGCGGGCGCGACCCCTGGAAGAGGTTGACCAGTGCGATCAGCAGCAGCCCGATGATGACCCAAAGGGCGAGATTTTTGCTGAAGTTGTTCACCGATGGACCTCGTCCACGCGACCCTCCGCGGCCCCGCACCCCAAACGGGCGCGGCCCTCGCTAACAGTTAGACTGAGCCGGCCGCGAAGCAATAGAACCCAAAGCCCGGAAGGGCGCCTCGAGCAGACGGCGACAGGGCCTGAAGGAAAAGCGCACGCCGAGCCGCGCCGCGCGGAAAGGCGCAAGCGGCGAAAGCCAGATGCCGCCTTCCAGGCTGAGGGCGGGCAATCCGGGAAGGGCCTCGCGGGGGATGCCGAGCCCACGTGCGCGGGCCAAAAGGGCTGCGCGCAGCCTCGCGGACGGCACGGAGTCGAGCGGTCCGATCCACGGCACCGCCGGCCCATCCTTCAACCGGATGGTCCAGCGGCCGTCCCACCACAGGCCGCCCGCAACAGGCTCCGCCCGGGCCCGCTTCGCGCCCCGCAGCTCGCGGAACAGGCGAAGGCGCGGACCGCGCACCTCCAACAGGCATCCGCCCGCCGTCCTCCTAAAGCCCGGGGCCGGCCGCTCGAGCTCCCGGAGGAGCCAGGCGAGCACCCGGCGCCGGGGCGGATGCTCCCTTCCTCCCACCACCAGGCAAAGCCGGGAGAGGAGGAGGAGGCGCAGCTCCGGATCCGCTCTGTGCCAGGCCTCCAGGTCCAGCTCGGCCCAGCCGAAGGGGTCGATGCGGGCGTGCGACGCGCACCAGCGCGCCGCCTCGGCCTCGAGGCGGGAGCGGGCTGCGGCCGCCTGGGCGGCGCAGGCGAGCAGCGGGCGCTCGGGCGGAGGGTGTGCGCGCAAAGGGGTGCGGGCGAAACGCGGGTCTCGGTTGGAGGGATCCTCGAGCCAGGGCACCCGCCGGGCCTTCAGGGTCGCAAGGATCCGCGCCCGCGGCACCCCGAGCAGCGGGCGGACCAGCCGCACGCTCGGGGTGAAGCGTTCCGCCGGAATACCCGCGAGCCCGAGCGGGCCGCTTCCCCGCGCCTTGCGCATGGCCACGGTCTCGACCTGGTCCTCCTGCCGGTGGGCGAGCAGGAGGTGCAGCGCGCCGAGTTCCAGACAGGCATGTTCGAGCAGCCGGTAGCGCAGCTTGCGCGCCCAGGCCTGGAGACCGCTTGCCGGAGGCGGCCGGTCGGCGCAAAGGATGCGGCCCCGGATGCCGAGCCGCTCGAGCCACCCCAGCACCCGCTCCGCCTCCCGGCCCGATTCCGGCCGCAGACGGTGATCGACCACGAGCGCGAGGCTCTCGCCGCCCCGTGCCCGCGCCCACGCCTGGGCGAGGACGACCAGGGCCATGCTGTCCGCACCGCCCGAGACCGCCACCGCCAGTCGGGGGGCGGGCTCGAAGGGCGCGAACACCGCCATCAGGGCCGCGAACTCCTCGTCGCTGAGCGGGCGGTCAGGGGCAGCCGGCGGCGCTGCGCTCACGGCGCAAGGCCTGGCGCACCGGGGCTGGGGCGTCGGGATGGCGTCGCGCGAGCTCTTCGAAGGTGCGGCAGGCCCGCTCCCGATCGCCCATGGCGGCGAAGGCCATGCCGAGCTTGAGCAGGGTGTCGGGGGCGCGCGGGGCCTGCGGACCGTAGCGGCGGTAGTTGCGGGCGAAGGTCTGGGCGGCGGCCTGATAGTCCTGGCGGAAGAAGTAGGTCTCGCCGAGCCAATAGGCGGCCCGGGGGGCCAGCTCGTGGTCCGGGAAGTCGCTGAGCAGCCGCGCGAGCGCCTCCTCCGCCTGGGCGAAACGACCGGCCTCGAGGAGGGCCAGGGCCGCCTGGTAGCGCTCCTGCGGCCCGCCCGCGAGCGCGGGTGCGAGCTCTGCGGCCTCGGCCAGGGGAACGTCCGCGGCAGGCTGTTCTTCCGCCATCGGACGCTCCTCCTCCGCGGCAGCGCCCTCGGCCCGAGGCTCTGCGGCGACGGGTTCGCCTTCCGCCACCTCGGCCTCCGGCTCCGGGGCGGCGATCGGGGGCGCGGCGGGGCGGGCCTCCAGCTGCCGCAGGCGCTCCTCCAGCTGCCGCTGGCGGAACTCCATCTCTTCGAGCCGACCGGTGAGACGCCGGAGCTCCTCCTCGAGCTGGAGCAGCCGCGCCTCGAAGGAGGCGAGCGCGGCCGGATCCACCTGCTGGGCCCGCACCTCGAGGCCAGCCGCGCCGAGGAACAGGGCCAACAACAGGAGCAGCGCCGACCGGCCCACGGGATGCGCTCCCCTCACTGGGTGACCGTGACCACCGTCACCGCCCGGCGGTTGAGCGCCCAGGCGGCCTCATTGTGCCCGGGATCGACCGGACGTTCCTCGCCGTAGGAGATGGTGAGGATGCGGTCGGGGCTCACCCCTTTGGCCACCAGATAGTTCTTGACCGCCATGGCCCGGCGCTCGCCCAGGGCCAGGTTGTATTCCCGGGTGCCGCGCTCGTCCGCGTGGCCCTCGATGGTGACCACGATGTCGGGATACTGCAGCAGCCATGCCGCCTGACGGTCGAGGGTGGCCTGGGCCTCCTCGTCCAGGGCGGCGCTGTCGAAGGCGAAGAACACCCGGTCGCCGACGTTGACCTCCAGGTCCTTCTGGCTTCCCGGCACGATGTCGGCGGCGAGCGGGTCGGCGGTGATCGATCCGGCCGGATCGCCCACCCCGATCGCCTCCTCGCCGGCCATGGCGGGGCCTGCCGCGGCCTGGTCGCCGGCCCGTTCCTCCATCGGCGTGGTGGCGCATCCCGCCAGCACGACGAGCCCCATGAGGGAGAAGAGCAGCCGCCTGGACATGTGACCTCCCGTGGCGCGCACCCGGCGCGAGCTTCGCTGCGGCATGCCGCTTATACGGCGCAGGGTCAGGGAATCAAGGGCGACCAGTCGGGATCCGAGGCGTCGGTGGCGGTGGGCAGCTCTCGGAGGCGGTAGCCGGTGAGGTCGATGGTCATGAGGCGGATGCGGTCGTTCAGGGGATCCTGCCGGTGGAACAGGATCAGCCGTCCGTTGGGGGCGAAGCTCGGCGCCTCGTCGAGGAAGCTTCGCGTCAGCAGCCGTTCCTCGCCGCCGTCCGGGCGCATCACCCCGATGTGGAAGAAGCCGCCCCGGATCTTGGTGAAGGCGATCACATCCCCGCGCGGCGACCACACCGGGCTGCCGTAGAGCCCGTCGCCGAAGCTGATCCGGCGCACATTGCCGCCGTCGCGGTCCATGACGTAGAGCTGCGGGCTCCCGCCGCGGTTGGAGTTGAAGACGATGCGCTGGCCGTCCGGGGCGTAGCTGGGCGAGGTGTCGATGGCGGGATGGTCGGTGAGCCGCACCAGCCGGTCCCGGGCCGGCTCGTACTCGTAGATGTCGGAGTTGCCGCCGACGGCGATGGTGAGGAGCAGGCTGTTGCCGTCGGGGGCGAAGCGGGGGGCGAAATTCATGCCGGCAAAGCGCCCGAGCGGCCGATCCCGGCCGGTCTCGAGGTCGCGCAGATAGATCCCGGGCACGAGACCCCGGTAGGCGAGATAGGCGAGGCCGCGGCCGTCCGGGGTGAAGCGCGGGGTGAGCACGAGTTCGCTGCCGTCGGTGAGATAGCGGTTGTCGTACCCGTCCTGGTCCATGATCGCGAGGCGCTTGATGCGCTGGCCGGGCGGGCCGGTCTCGGCGATGTAGGCGATGCGGGTGTCGAAATAGCCGGATTCGCCGGTGAGCCGCTCGTAGACCGCATCGGCGATGCGGTGGGCGGCGCGGCGCCAGATGTCGCGGGCGAGGACCAACCGCAGGCCGATCATCTGGCTGCCGGCGAACACGTCCCAGAGGCGGAATTCCACCGCCATGCCGTCGGCACCTTCGCCCCGCACCACCCCGCTGATCAGCGCCTGGGCGCCGATCTGCTGCCATTCGGCGAACCGGGGCACGGTGCGCAGCTCGTCCGGGCTCTGGATGTAGGCCCGGGGATCGATGGTGCGGAACCATCCGGAGCCGTCGAGATCGGCCGCCACCACTTCGGCGATGCGCCGGCCCAGCTCCACCTCCGACGGTCGGTCGCCGGCGAAGGGGCTCACGGCGATGGGCATGGGTTCGACCCGTCCGCGGGTGATGTCCACCCGCAACTGTCCCCATGCGGGTCGGGACAGGCCCACCGCCGCCACCGCGGCACCGGCGGCGAGCAGCTCGCGGCGGCTCCATCGCTCGCGGATCATCCGCTCAACGCCTTCTCGAGGTCGAAGTTCATTTCGATCGCCCGCCATTGCGCATAGCGCTCCTTGGGGAGTTGTAAAGGCGAACAGCGGCGCACGGCGCGGATCGCGCTTTCGGCCACGATCCGGAACAGGGGATCGCGGGCGAGCCGCTCCCGGTCCACCACCTCGGCCCGCCGCACCGTCCCGTCGGGGGCGACCGAGAAGCGAACCAGCACGTTGAGCCCCCGCACCCCGCGCGCGCCCACCGGCAGGATCCAGCAGCGATAGACCTGTTCTTCCACCATGCGCTGCAGCTCGGCGAGGGACACCGCCCCGGCATCGGCCTCGGCCGGCGCGTCCGCCCCCTCCTCGGGACGGCCTTCCGCCCGCTCGCCGCGGCCTTGCTGCCGCTCTTGGTCCCGCAGCCGCCGGTCCACCTGCTCGACGCTGCGCAAGAGCGCATCGAGCGGGTCCGGGCTGGTCACATCGGCCCGCTCCAAAGGCGGCCCGTCGCCCTTGGCGTCCGGCTGCGACGGCGGGCTCTGCGCGAGCCGGGCGGGACGGGGGCGGGGAACCGGCGGCGTGCGCGCTCGGGCCTGGGCGAGCCGCGCCGGCCGGGGGCGCGGGGGGCGGATGCGGGGCGACTCAGCCGGGGCCGCATCGGCCAGCTCGCGCACGGCCGGCTCCGGAGGTGTTGCGGGCGAAGGTTCGGGAGGCGGCGCCGGCGCGGGGGCGGGGGCGGATTCCTCCGGTTCCGCCTGGGGCTCGGCTGTGGCCTCCTCCGGCTGCGGCTCGGGAGGATCGGGCCTGTCCGTTTCGGCGGGGGCATCCGGGAGCGGCGCCGGCTTCGGCTCGGGCGGCGGTGCCGCCGGCACCCGCTCGGGCAGGGGAGCCGTCTCCGCCCGTTCCGGCGCCGCCGTCTCCTCGGGCTCGGGGGGGGCGGCCAGGTCGACCTCCACCACCAGCGGCGGATCGGGCGGCGGCAAGGGTGCCGGCGTTCGCCCCAGAACGAGCGCGAGCAACGCCCCGTGCAGGAGCAGCGACAGCGCCCAGGCCCGCCGCACCGCTACTCCTCCCGTCCATAAGCGCACCAGGCCCGCAACGCCGCCTCCGCTAGGGCCGCTCGGATGCCGGCGCCTCGGCCGTGCGCGGGCCCGGCTCGGCCAGCTCGGTGACCAGGGCGACGCGGGTGAAGCCGGCGCGGTTGATGGTGCCGATCACCTCCATGATCTGCCCGTAGGACACCCTGCGGTCGCCGCGCACGAAGATGCGCACCTCCGGATCCCGTTCGCTGATCGCGAGCAGGCTCGGAACCAATTCCTCCAGGCTCACCTGCCGCTCCTGCAGATAGATGGTGCCCTCGGCGGTGACGGTCACCGCAAGCGGCTTGTCCTGGCCCGGAAGCGGGCGGGCTTCGGTGCGCGGCAGGTCCACGTTGACACCGCTCGTGAGCAGCGGCGCCGTGATCATGAACACGATCAACAAAACCAGCATCACGTCCACGAAGGGGGTGACGTTGATCTCCGCCATCTGGCGGCGTCGTCGCAGGCGCGGACGGCCGCGCGGCAGGGATGGGCCGGGCATCGCTCAGCTCGCCTCGAGCGCGTCGAGTTCGCGTCCGAACAAAATCACCAGCTCGTCGCCGAAGGCCCCGAGCCGGGCCGCATAGGCGTCGAGGGCATGGGAGAGTTTGTTGTAGGCCACCACCGCGGGAATCGCCGCGAGCAGCCCGATGGCGGTGGCGAACAGGGCTTCGGCGATACCCGGCGCCACCACCGCCAAGGTCGTGTTGCGGGTGACGGCGATGGCCTGGAAACTGTTCATGATCCCCCACACGGTGCCGAACAGGCCGACGAAGGGGGCCACCGAGCCGATGGTGGCGAGCCAGGGCAGGCTGCGCTCGAGCGCCTCCACCTCCCGCTCCGCGCTCACCTCCACCACCCGGGCGATGCGCTCAAGGAGCCGCTTGCGGCTTTCGGGATCGCCGGCGCGCACCACCTCCCGCCATTCGGTCATGGCGTTCACGAACAGGAGCGCCATCGGATGGTCGGGTCGCTTGACGAAACGCCGATAGAGCTCGTCCAGGGAGCTTCCCGCCCAGAACGTCCGTTCGAAGGCCTCCGCCTTGCGGCGCAGCCGCCACAACCGGAAGCCCTTGTCGAAGATGATCGCCCAGCACAGCACCGAGGCCAGGAGCAGCACCAGCACCACCGCCTGCACCACCGGATCGGCGGACCGGATCAACTGCCATAGACCGGTTTCGCCGAGGCCCTGGGCCGAGGGGAAGGTCAGGAGATCGGTGTCCATGGGATGTTCGATCCTCGGTTGGAGGGGACGGCGCCCGACGCCGCCTTCGGGTCTGGATCGGCGAGCCGCACCCGGCACACCCTGGGGTCGAAGCGGCATCGCATCAGCGCGGCTCCCCGAGGCGCGGCAGGGGGGCGAGAAACGCCTTCGGCAGCGCCCGATCCAGGCGCGCCGGCCGCAGGCGCCCGTCGAGCAGCACCAATGTCACCTCGAGGCGACAGATGATCCGCTCGCCGCGGAGAAGGGTTTGGGCAAGCGCAAGACGCGCCCCGCTCCAGGCCGCGGGCCGGCTCTCCACCACCAAAAGATCGTCGAGGAAGGCGGGCGCCAGGAACTCCGCCTCCACCCGCCGCACCGCGAACCTTAGCCCGCTGCGCTCCGCCATCCCCCGGTGGTCGAGACCCAGCGCCCGCAGCAGCTCCGTGCGCGCCCGCTCGGCGAAGCGCAGATAGGCCGCGTGGTACACGAGCCCGGAGGCGTCGGTGTCCTCGTAGTACACGCGCACCGACCACCGGTGGGGGGCGGTTGTGGACGTGTTCATGACACATCGTCGTCGAACAGCCCCGGCTGTTCGCCCGGGGGCGGCGCCAGGCCGAGATGCCGGAAGGCGCGGCGGGTGAGCCTGCGGCCGCGCGGCGTGCGCTGGATGAGGCCGCTCTGCAGCAGGAACGGCTCCACCGTCTCCTCGAGGGTATCGCGCTGTTCCGCCAAGGCCGCCGCCAGGGTCTCGATGCCCACCGGACCGCCCCCGTAGTTCTCGGCGATCGCGGTGAGATAGCGGCGATCCAGGGCGTCCAGGCCCAGCTCGTCCACCCCGAGCCGGGTCAGCACCTCGCGGGCGAGCTTTGCGTCCACCCGGGCGATTCCCTGGACGGTGGCGAAATCGCGCAGCCGGCGCAGCAGCCGGTTGGCGATGCGCGGGGTGCCGCGGGCCCGGCGCGCCACCTCTTGGGCGGCCGCATCGTCGAGCGCGAGGCCGAGCAGCCGTGCCCCGCGCCGCACGATGGCCTCGAGCTCGTCCTGCGGGTAGAAGTTCAGCCGGGCGTAGATCCCGAAGCGCTCGCGCAGCGGCGTGGTGAGCAGGCCGGTGCGGGTGGTCGCGCCCACCAGGGTGAAGGGCGCGAGTTCGATGCGGATCGACCGGGCGCCCGGGCCCTCGCCGATCATGAGGTCGAGCTTGTACTCCTCCATCGCCGGATAGAGGATCTCCTCCACCGTCGGTTGCAGACGATGGATTTCGTCGATGAACAACACGTCGCGGGGCTCGAGGTTGGTGAGGATGGCCGCGAGATCGCCGGCGCGGGCGATCACCGGTCCGGAGCTCATGCGGAAGCCCACGCCGAGTTCGGCGGCCAGGATCTGGGCGAGGGTGGTCTTGCCGAGCCCGGGCGGTCCCGCGAGCAACACGTGATCGAGCGGATCCCCCCGGCTTCTGGCCGCGGCGATGAACACCCGCAGGTTGGCGCAGAGGTCCTTTTGGCCGATGAACTGGTCGAGGCGCCGGGGCCTCAGGGCGGGATCCAACTCCTCGCCATCGGGTTCGGCCGCCAACCACCGCTCGCTCACGGCGCAAGCTCCTTGAGCGCCTCTTTGACGAGACGGTCGACCTCCACCCCCTCCCCGGTGCGCGCCCGCGCCCGGCTCACCGCCCTATACGCCTCGAGGCGACCGTAGCCAAGATGCAGCAGTGCGGCCACCGCATCCTCCACCTCGGGCGCCGCGTGCCCCTGCGAGATGGAGACCGGAAGGGGCAGGGTGTCGGCCCGTGCCTGGAGCTCGCCGACGATGCGCGCGGCAAGCCGCGGCCCCACTCCGCTCGCCCGGGCAAGCCGGGTGCGATCGCCGGCGGCCACCGCTGCCGCGAGCTCCTCCACGCTGAAGGCGGACAATAGCGCGAGCGCGATGCGGGCGCCGACCCCCTGGATCCGCCGCAGATGCCGGAACCACTGGCGCTCGGCGGGATCGCGAAAACCGTAGAGGGCGAATTCGTCCTCCCGCACCACGGTCTCGATCCAAAGGCGCACCTCAGCACCCACCGCAAGCCCGCTCAGCACGCGTCCGGGACAAAACACGAGATACCCCACGCCGCCCACATCGAGCACCAGGCTGCCCTCGTCGACCGCCGCCACCCGACCGCACAGCAGCGCGATCATCGCCGTCCTCCGGCGAAGGCGGCGAGGCTGGAGCGGTGATGGGCATGGCACAGGGCGGCGGCCAGGGCATCGGCGGCATCACCGTTCGGGATCGGGATTCCCGGAAGCAGAACCTGCACCATGCGCCAGACCTGCTCCTTGCTCGCGCCGCCGGTGCCGGTCACCGCCTGCTTGATGCGCCTTGCGGCATATTCGTGGACTTCGATCCCCGCCCGCGCCGCCGCCAGCAGCGCCACCCCGCGCGCCTGGCCGAGCTTCAGAGAGGTGGCGGGGTTGCGGTTCACCACCGTCTCCTCCACCGCCGCCTCCACGGGCTCGAAGGCGCGCAGCACCTCCTCGAGCGCGCCATAAAGCGCCTCCAGCCGTCGGGCCAGCGAACCTCGCTCGGGCGCGGCGACGACACCGCAGGCCACGGGGCGCAGCCGCGAGCCCGCCACCTCCAGCACACCCCAGCCGGTGCGCCTGAGGCCGGGGTCGAGTCCAACCAGCCGGATCACCCGAGGCGTTCCAACAGCTCCTCCGCCACCTCGAAATTGGCCACCACCCGCTGGACGTCGTCGTTGTCGTCCAGCACCTCCAGGAGTTTGAACAGGCTTTCCGCCTTGGCGCCCTCGATCGGCACGGTGGCCCGGGGAATCCAGGCCAGCGCCGCCTCGAGCGGCGGTCCGAACCGGTGCTCCAGCGCCTCGCGCACCGCCGCCAGCTGCTCGGGCGCGCAATAGACCACATGGCCGGCCTCGCCGCTCTCCACATCCTCCGCCCCGGCCTCGACCGCCGCCTCGAGCATGGTCTCCTCGTCCGCCGCCGAGGCGGGATAGCGGATCTGGCCGACGCGCTGGAACTGGTAGCTGACGCTGCCGCTCTCGCCGAGACTGCCGCCGTATTTGCTGAACGCCGCGCGGATCTCGGCGGCGGTGCGGTTGCGGTTGTCGGTGAGGGCCTCGACGATGATGGCCACACCCCCGGGCCCGTAGCCCTCGTAGCGCACCTCCTCGAGCGCCTCGCCCTCGCCGCCCTGGCCCTTGCGGATCGCCCGCTCGATGTTGTCCTTGGGCACATTGGCCGCCCGCGCCGCCTGGATCGCCGCCCTGAGCCGCGGATTGTGGGCGGGATCGGGGGCGCCGAGACGCGCCGCCACCTGCACCTCCCGCAACAGCCGGGTGAAGCGACGCGAACGCGCCGCATCCTGCCGGCTCTTGCGGTACATGATGTTCTTCCACTGCGAATGACCGGCCATGACTCTCCCGATGTCGACCAGCCGCCTGGCGCCAAACTGGCATGCCCCGGCGCCGCGGCAAGGTCCGCCCATTAACCCTTTGTTCACCCTTCGCGGGCACCATAGCCCCAGAGCCGACGGAGACAACACAGTGGTGCACAGGCCCGCATCGGATGCCGTCGCCGCAGAGGAACGCCGCCTGTACCGCCGCTTTCCCATGGCGGTGGCGGGCACTCTCCACACCGCACACGGTTCCTTTCCGATCCGCCTCAAGGACCTGTCCTTGGGCGGCGCGGCGGTGGAACCCGGCAGGCCCGAGCTCGCCGGCGCGCGGGTGCGGCTCGTGGTGGAGGGGCTCGACCACCCCGACGGCCTCGAGGCAAAGGTGGTGCGGGCGACCCAAAGCACGCTCCATCTGTGCTTCGCCCTGGATCCCGCCCAGGAGGACGCGCTGTCCCTGTTCCTCCTGTTGCACGCGGATGCGGAGGGATGAACCCTCCCATGACCGTGCGGTGCCGCGGGCCCTGCGTCGGGGGTGCGCGGCTGCGGCAGCGAAGCCCACCACGGCCAACCGTGTGCCCACGGAAAGGGGCCGAGAGGCGCGAGGTATCGCTCCTTCATGGCGCCGCCAACCGTGCGCCCACGGAAAGGGAGACGGCGGTCTCCCGCGCATCCCGGCGCGCCGACGCGCGATCACCCACCTAAGGCTCAGTCGCGATGCCGAGCGCACAGCCGCGCGGAATCACCGCGCCCCGACCGGCCCCCTACCGCACCCGAGCCTGCCGCCGCGCCGCAGGCGACGCCGGCTCGCTCCACGAGCCCGACAGGACCGCCGCCCTCGCGTCCACGCATGCCGACATCGCCCGCACGGGCCACCCGTTCCGGTACCGGTGCCGCTCGCCGCTGCGCCATGGGCGCTGCTGGACCCGACGGCTTTTTGGGCGGTGTGGAGGCCGGTGCGGAGACGAGTTTTGGGGTTCTGATGCTCTGCGCCCGACCGACACCCGTTGGACCGGCGATGGAAGCGCCGGCATCGAGGCGACTTCCGGAGGCAGGGCCGTCGGGAGCGACCATCGGCCCTCCGGCTTCGGACCCATCGCGCCGCGGCTTGTCGCGGGGACGGTCTCGAACGCCCGGCGAGGGGGCGGTTGGGCCGCACCGGCCGCCGGCCGCGGCGATGGCGGCAGCGCCCTGCTCCGGCCGCCGCATCTTGTGCCATCGAGGCGGATCGCATCGAGGCGGAGATCCACTCCGGCCTTTGGTCCTGAGGCGGACGTCCACCCGCAGCAAAGGCGGCAGCCGCCTGCCGGTGCGGCGGAAGAAGCCCGCGCGTCCTATACGCTCTCCATCCCTCCTCAGCCGTTTTGGCCAGCACCGGTCCCGGGCCTTGTTCGTCCTCGGCGGCTCCCCCTGCGCGCTTGACGAAATGGGCCCGAGCTTCCGCACAGGCCTGTCCGCTTGCGGCACCCCCTGCGGCTCGATCTGGACAGCCGCATCTGCACAGCCGGCTCGCTCGACGGCAGCCCGACCACCGTCGAAGCCATGGAGCCGGTCGGCCCGGGCGAGGCGAGCGATCCAGAGCCCGTCCTTCAAGGGTCGGTCCGGCGCCGAGCCGGACCCCGACGCCGTCCGTGTAACGGTCCAGGGATGGCCTCTTCAGGAAGGCGGCACAACCCTACCAGGCCGTTGAAAAATCCGAATATGCGCGGCGAGCGACTTTTGAGAAACGAGGCGTCACGGGTGGCGGGGCGGGCCTGCGCGGCCCGTCGAGCCGCACGGCGCGGTGGGGGGCGGTCTCGCCGTCCCTTCCGGCCAGCCACCGGCATGGTCCGTGGTGCTCGCGCGCCTTTTCGCCTTCATCACGCTGCCTCCGCGAGCAGGTTGCGTATGGGTACCAGGTTGTAGGCGGTGAAGGACAGCAGCACCTGCGAGGCGACACGCGCCAGGCCGCGCACGCGGACCTTGCGCGCAAGCCCCACCGTCTTGATCCACCCGAAGGCCTCCTCGATGCGCTTGCGCACCCGCTGGCTGATCCGATCACCCTCGTGGCGCGTCGTGCGCCCGTCGAGCGCCGAGCGCCGACCCGAGCCGTTCTGCGCCACATGCGGCGTGACCCGAAGCGCGCGGCACGCCCGGACACCATCCCTCGTGTCGCAGCCTCGCTCCGCGCCCAGCGTCACCGGCTTTGCGTGCGGCAGCCGCTCGAGCATCGAAAGCGCCGCCTCCCGCTCGGCGCGACCCTCGGCATGCATCAGCGCGACATCGACGATCAGCCCGTTGCGGTTCTCCATCAGGGCATGGGCCAGGTAGCACAGCTTCGACTCCTCGCCCTTGCCACGACGGTACAGCCGCGCATCCGGATCGGTCCTGGAGGCATGGGTGGCGTTCGTCCTGCGCTCGCCACGAAAGTCGCGTTCGGCGTTGCGCCCGCCCCCCTGGCTACCGTCTCCGTCTCCGTCCCTGGGCCGAAAGCTCTTCATCGAGGCCCACGCCTCGATGCGGGTGCCGTCGACGCTGAAGTGCTCGTCCGAGGTCAGCCCCTTGCGTTCGGCCTCGGCGAGCACCCTGTGGAAGAGCTGGCCGATCACCGCCGCGCCGAACAGCCGGCCACGGTTCTTCGAAAACGTCGCATGGTGCCAGACCGGAGCGTCCACCGACAGCCCCACGAACCACCGACACAGCAGGTTGCCGTCGAGCTGCTCGATCGGCCGCCGCTCGGAGCGGATCGAATAGAGCACCTGGAGCAGCAGCGCGCGGATGAGCGGCTCGGGAGCAATCGACGGGCGGCCGCAGTCGGCGTGGATGGCATCGAACGCGCTCGAAAGGCCGGCCAGCGCCTGATCCACGATCTTGCGGATCGGGCGCAGCGGATGGTTCTTGGGAACCCGGCTCTCACGCGAGACGTCGCCGAACGGTTCCTCCTGCCGCCAGTCCGCGCCGCGCATGCGTTCCCCCCTACGTCGACCGCCCCGTCTCTCGGCATTTTACCGGTCCACTTGTCGGTTCCCGGGGTTGTTCAACGGCCTGCCAGAAGAGCGCGCAGCAGGGGCGGCGCGGCGCAGCGAGGCCCGGCCGTGGCCTTTGGTGCGGCGGCGGCCCCCTTCGGCCGTCCCGCCACGAGCCGTGCCCCCGCTGTCCCATACAGGCCGTCGCGCGCATTCCCATGTGCGCGGGTGGGACGATCCTCGTCGGGAACGCGGAAGCGGCTTCCGTCGTTCCTTCCTCTCCGCGCGGGACGTTCGCGTCTTGCCCCGTCGCTATGGTCCGAACCCCATTCATTCGTCTGCGCGGGCGGGACGCTCGTGTGTTGCCCCGTCAGCGCGGTCCGCGCGCATCGGGCGCCTCCACCGGCCCGGCTCTGCGGCCGTACGCGCCGCGGCACCTCCTCCGCGGGCGCGCGCCTTTGCGTGACAGCGTCCCGTCTTCGCCGGCCCCACACCCGCGCCGCCACGCTCGAGCCGCCGCCGCGGCCGGAAGCGCCGCAGGTGGCATCCGCGCTGTGGATGGACGGCACCGGCCCCTCGGCCACCGGATCCGCGCCCGCGCCGCTCCGCGCCGTGCTCCAAGCCCGCGAGGTTCAGTTCGAGGAGCGGATCCTCGGCCGCGCGGCTCCCCGTCTCCGCGCCCCCTCTTCCCAATCCGGGCAGACGGCCTCTCCCCGCACACCGGGCGCCGCGGCTGGACGACCGGGTTCGCCTCCGGTCGATCCGCCAATCGCGGCGCACCCAAGCGCTTTTCCACCGCTCTCCGGCACCTCTCACGGTATCATGGGATACGCGGGTCCGGTGGTACGCGTTCCCGCGGCTGCGCGTATCTGCCTCCGATCTTCCCCGGCCGGGCAGACGGCCTCTCCCCGCACACCGGGCGCCGCGGCCGGACGACCGGGTTCGCCTGCCGGCCATCCGCCAATCGCGGCGCACCCAACGCGCTCTGCCTCGGCAAGCCCGCGCCCGTCACCCTATCATGCGATACGCGGGGCCGGTGGTACGCGTTCCAGCGGCTCTGCGTGGCCGCGGACAGTCTTGCCGGCACTGTCTCTGCGCCAGCCGCCGGATGCGCTCTGCGAGCCCACACGGCACCCGGCGCCTTGCGCAGCACGCGCTTCGCAATCGCCCTCAAGCCCCGGCCCAAACAAGTCGGCATTCCACCCCCGCCCGCTCCTCACGTTCACCTAATCCCATGATACGCGTGTCCGTTCGTCCGCGTGTCCGCGGCTTCGTGTGATGGCGTTGGTCCGGCCGCCGCCCGCCGGAGCGGTTTCCTGTCTGCAGCTCGATGTTCCGCGCCCGGGCGGTCTCCGATTGAAGCGCAACGCCGCCGCGCATCCCGCTTTCGCGGGCGGGCACCGCGGGCATTCGCATGCATCCCCGCGTAGCCCCTCATCCGGTGGTCCGCACCCCGCGCCTGCGGGTGCTGGAGCCCGCCTCCGCGCCGAGCCGGATGCCCGCTCTGTGTCGGCGCCCTGCCGGCGGTGGCGGTGCGGGCCTGTGCGCATCCGCGCTCCCCGGCCACTGAACGAGCCGGGCGCAGGGCTTGCCGCGCCCGAACCTTCGCGCCCCCCCCCTCGCGCCTGGAGTCCCGTGATCGGCCGGTTTCGGCGCCCTGCGCGCGTGGTTTGCGGGACCGCCGCAGCCCCGCTTGCTGGACCCACCTCCGCGCATCCACGGTCGCCGGGCCTTGAAGACGCCGGATACCGGCTATGCCGCAGCCGAACCTGCGCCCCCATCCGCTTGCGCGCGGACTCACGTGACTGTCCGGTTTGGGCGCGCACGCCCCCCTGGTTTGCGGGACCGCCGCAGCCCTTCGCAGGACGCGCCCTTGGCCTGCCCGATCGCCCGTGGGTGCGCGGGATCGGGCGGACCAAGCGCCGCCGTATGTCCGCTTGTCCGCGGATACCGGTTTCCGCGTTGCCGCGTGTCCGCGTTCTTCCTTGTGCGCGTCTTCGCCCTTCCCGGAGCCGCAGCTACCGCCTCGGCGCGTCCTGCTTGTGCGCCGCTCCACCGTTCGCCGACACACACCTACCGCCTCGCCGCGCTGTGCTTGTCCGCGGGTGCCCGGGTCCGCGCCGCCGCCTGTCCCCGGCCCTCCTGGTGCGGAACTCCGCCTTTCCCCGCGGCCCGGATCCCGCCCCCCGGCTTGTTGTGTCTGTACGCGGCGGCGCGGCCCGGGCCAATGTGTACGCGGCTCCGCGCTCCCGCGTGCCCCTGCGTACGCGTGTGGGCGTCCTCCATGGCGCGCTTCCGGCAGCCGCGAAACCCGCGCGCACCGATCCAACCCGCCGGGCGCCGCCTGCGCCCGCCCGCACCGCGGCGCACCCCGCTCCTCGCCTCCACACCCACTCTCAACCCGAAAGCGTGCGAGGGGAGGGGAGGGGACGAGCTCCGCTTCCATCCCCAATCCGGCGCAGGGGGCGGCCGCGCCCGCCGGTCGGGATTGCTTCACTCCGGTTGCCGCGACGCGAAAACGACGCCGATGGTCACGCCGCCACCCCGTCCCTTCGCCACCTCCCGGCGAAAGGGCGCTCCCGCCCCGCCCATTTCCTTTCGACGACCCCGCACCCGCACCGGTGCCGG
>Ga0256839_1001191_pt1 | contig 32200 bp, 29 predicted proteins | sample 354166metaG_FD_185968 | JGI IMG/M metagenome (GOLD analysis project Ga0256839, IMG submission 185968) | Hydrothermal vent microbial communities from Mid Atlantic Ridge, Atlantic Ocean - 354-166 | ecosystem: Environmental > Aquatic > Marine > Hydrothermal vents | place: Atlantic Ocean: Mid... | reverse complement strand
CAGGACATATCCCGCACGGCATATTGCCGTCTTTGGGCATTTCACTCTCCGTTAAGTCCTGCAACAAAGACATTTTCCTGTATCCCATCGCTTTATAAAGGTTTTACGCCGGACTCCACAGCCGGCTTATGCAACATTAAGGAAAACATTGCCGGCGGGCTCGCGTGGGGGCCGAAGGTATTGCGCGGTCTCTCCTTGCTGTTCATTCAACATCAGGGCCTATTCAAGCCTGTGCGCCTTTACGGACAGATAATATGCGATCATGAGAATTATGACCACCACGGCGCTGAGGCCCATCTCGTAAAGTTTCTCCACGGCAACGTGTTCCATGAGCGAGGTCTGTGCCTCTATCAGCAGTATCCTCCTTACAGCCGCTATTATCCCGATAGCCAGAAACGGGCTCAGTGAAAACTTTTGTCTCTTCAAAAACCTGATGACCGTCCACAGCAGCTCGAGGATTATCAGGGCAAGCAGTACATCATTCACCAGCGCGATTGCGGAATAACGTGAAGGCTCCAGTATGTTCAGAAAAGCGTAAAACAGCATGAAGGCGCAAGCAACAAGAAGCAGGATGGCGGCGATTACATGAAACAGTATATCCGCCTTCAGCAGGAATTTCCTGAAAAACTCGGCACCGGAAAATGTCTTTTTCTGCTTCATCATGATAAAGCTCCACTGCCTCCTTATGCAACATTAATGGTAATTATACCTTACAGTTGCATAAAAACGTCGCCCGCGGCAGGAGAGTCCGGCGGAAAAGCTTTATCCGCGATACCTTCAGGACATATCCCGCACGGCATTTCGACGTCTTTCCGGACTTCACTTTCCGTTAATTCCGGCAATAAAGATGTAACTCCAATGTCTTATCGCTTTATAAAGGTTTTACGGCGGACTCTCCTGCCCGTTTATGCAACATTAAGGTAAAAAAACCGCCTCAATATGATAGCGGGAATTCTCATGCCTCACTTCCGTACCCTCCCCCGCCGGGGGTCCTGATGACAATGGAGTCACCGGCGTCAACCCTTAAGGCCTCCCTGTGTCCCAGCAGGGTAGTTTTCCCCTCTTTACTCTTAAGAAGGTTCTCCCCTGTCATGCCCGGTCCGCCGCCTTTTATGCCGTATGGGGCATACACCCTCCGTTCGGATATTATGGACACAGCCGCAGGTCCCAGAAACTTTATCTCTCTTATCACGCCGTCGCCCCCCCGGAATCTCCCCCTCCCGCCCGAGCCCTTCCGGAGCCTGAACTGCTCAAGCCTGATGCCCGGATGCCTGAACTCGAGGATTTCAGGGTCCGTAATCCTCGTGTTTGTCATGTGCACCTGCACCCCTGATGCGCCCGGGCAACCGGCGGCGGCCCCTGCCCCGCCGGCAATGGTCTCGTAATAAGGCGGCTCCCCCCGGACTTCAAAAAGCAGGTTGTTCATGGTCCCCTGCGAAGCGGCGGCAATGCCGAATGCGCCCAGAAGCAGGTCAACCACCCGCTGTGAGGTCTCGACATTGCCTGATGCAACCGGGGCCGGATGGACCGGGCTGAGAACCGTGCCCTCCGGAATGAGGATCTCAACCGGATTAAGGCACCCGCTGTTCAGGGGGATATCCCTGTCTATCAGCAGCCTCAGCACATACATGACCGCGGAGCGGGTGACCGACAGCGGGGCGTTCAGGTTGTCTTTCATGTGCTGGCCGCCCGTACCCGTAAAATCTATCACGGCCTTCAGTGTCCCCGGGGGATTGTCCCCGCCCTCGATGGTGACGGAGACCTTCAGCGGCGTGCCGTCATCAAGGTAATCTTCAAAGGCGGACCTGAACGAGCCTCTCTCTCCCAGGTATTCATGCAGGGCCTTTTTCACCGAGTATTCGGAATTCTCCTGAATATACTGCATGTACTCAAGGACCGTGCTCAGGCCGTACTGCCCCGTAATATGCCGGAGTTCCCTCACACCCTTGCGGCAGGCGGCCGTCTGGGCCCTCAGGTCAAGGAGGCGTTCCGGGACGTTCCTCGCCGGATACCTGTGGTTCAGCAGGAGGTCCTTGAGAGCATCCTCCCTGAACCTGTTGTCCCGCACGAGGAGGAAAGCGTCCGCCAGCACCCCTTCCTCGATGATGTGCGTTGCGGAAGGCGGCATGGAGCCGGGCGTGGTGCCCCCCACATCCGAATGGTGGCCCCGTGCAGCGGTAAAAAATATGATTTCCCCCTTTTCAGAGAAGACCGGGCACACGACGGTCATGTCCGGCAAATGCGAGCCGCCGCGATAGGGATTGTTGGTAAGATAAACGTCCCCCGGCCTCATGGTGCCGCCCCTGTCCTGAAGCAGCGCCCTGACGGTATCGGCCATTGATCCGAGATGCACGGGGATATGCGGGGCGTTCGCAACAAGATTGCCCCTTGAATCGAAAACGGCACAGGAGAAGTCGAGCCGCTCTTTCATGTTCACGGAGTGTGCGGTGTTCCTGAGAGTGATTCCCATCTCCGCGGCCGTGCCCATGAACAGGTTGTTGAAGACCTCAAGGAGCACGGGATCCGGCCCCGCGGAACGACGCCGGAACTTTACATTATCAGCATCAGCGGCAACCCTCTTCATGACAATCACACCGGTTTCATCCGTCTCCGCCTTGAACCCGGGGTCGACGATCACGGTGAAATTATCGTCTATTATGAATGCAGGGCCGGTGATCTTCGTCAGAGGGGGCAGCGCATCCCTCAGATATACCGGTGCCATGGCCGGGCCGTCCGGATAAAATATCCCGTGGTATGAATCAGGGACAGGCGCCGGGCCCGGATGCCTCTTTTCTCCGGGGGAATAGGGCATAAAAAAACCGGCCGGCTCCTGCACTTCCACTCTCAAGTTTACAATCTCGAGGGGGGTATCCTGAAGGCTGAAGCCGAAAAGCCCGTGGTACTGTTGTCTGAAGGTATTAAGTGTTTCGCCGAAGCTCCCGTATTCAACCGTGAGATAGGTCTCGGCCCCCAGCGGACGGAGGTCCATCTCATATCTCGCAACAAAGGATTCCTCGCCGGTTTTCCTCCCGGCGGGAAGCCCGGCCTCCAGCGCCCTGAATATATTGCCGGCCTCCCTGTGCGTCTCCGGCGTGTAAGGTTTGAGCACTGTCCGCGCGGCCTTGCGGGCGGGCCTTGAAAGCCCTATGCCGTAAGCCGACATGACCCCGCTTAAAGGATGAATGACGACCGTGTCGATATCAAGAATGGATGCTATGGGGCAGGCATGCTGTCCGCCGGCGCCGCCGAAACATACAAGGGCGTACCTCCTGACGTCAAAACCCCTTGAGACGGATATCTCCCTGACGGCCATTGCCATCTTTTCATCGGCGATCCTGAGAAACCCTGCGGCAATCTCCTGCGCGCTGAACCGTGTGCCCATCGTGCTGTTTATCTCCCTGGTGAGGTCCAGGAATTTCTCCCTCGTTATGTCGCTGTTTATCGGCGACCTGCGGTCAGGTCCGAATGTCTCCGGGAAATATGCGGGGATCAGCCGCCCCGTGAGAAGGTTTGCATCGGTGACTGTCAGGGGACCGCCGAATCCGTAACACGCAGGCCCGGGATAAGAGCCTGCGGACTCGGGACCCGCGGTCATTTTCTGCCCGTCGAATCCCAGGATGGAGCCGCCGCCTGCGGCAACGGTTATGATGTCCAGCATTTCCGTCTGAAGCGGGATGCCTGCGATGACCTTCTCATATACCTTCCTGAACCCGCCGTCGAACCTCGATACATCCGTGGATGTGCCTCCCATGTCAAACCCTATGGCGCCTGTCAGCTCCTTCCGGAGGGCTGTTTCAGCCACTGCCACCACCCCCCCGGCAGGGCCTGAAAGAACGGCGTTTTTCCCTGTAAACGAATCCGGAGGGCTCAGGACCCCGCTGCTCTGCATGAATTCAAGGGGGATGCTGCCAGTCTCTTTCCTGATGCCTTCAAGGTAAATCGCAAGCACGCTGCTCAGATACGCATCCACCAGAGTGCTCTGCCCGCGGCTTACCATCTTTATGAGATTCACGGTCCTGTGCGAGAGGAATATGCCGGGGAATCCGTGTTCCTTCAACAGTTCCGCGCAGAGCAGCTCGTGCTCCGGGTTTATCCATGAATGCATGAAGACAACCGCCGCCGTGTCCACACCCTGCTCCCTGAGTTTTCCGACTTCATCCCTCAGGGGGCCGGGATTAAAACGCCGGATCACCCTGCCGTCGGGGCCCATCCGTTCGTCCGCCTCCAGCACGCTTGAATACAGCGGCCGGCACTTCTTTATGCATAGCCGGAAAATCTCGGGCCTGTCCTGGTAGCCGATTTCCAGCAGGTCCGGAAATCCCCTCGTGATCAGGAGCGCGACCCTGCCGCCCTTTCTCTCGAGCAGGGCGTTTGTGGCTGCAGTGGTTCCGAACCTGATGCTTTCTATCCTGTCCTCAGGGAGGGGCTCACCGGGGGCAAGTCCGAGTATCCTCCTGATGCCTTCTATGGATGCATCCTCATATGCGGATGAGGCGGAAAGAAGCTTCAGGGTATGAAAAACACCGCCGGGATCAAGGGCCACGACGTCGGTAAACGTCCCGCCCCTGTCGACTGCAAACCTCCATTTTGATGTCTTTTCCGTCATGTTCTTCCTTTTTGCCTGATTCACATCTATAATACCAGCATGCCCGTGTCACGTAAATGCAGAATCCTGACCGTGCCGCCCGCTGTTGTGTTTTTCTTTGCCTTAACAGTGGCAAAAAACACCGGCGGCGGGCAGGGTCATGTGGTTTAAAAAAGGAAAGACTACTTTGCAATCAGCAGAAACGGTTTCACGAAGAGGCTCAGGGAGACTGCTTCAAAGGAAGGCGTTATTCTCGAAAGCATATCATAACCTTCTCCCCCTTGCGCATGCTTTCCCGCTGGGCCGGGGAGGCGGCGGGTTTCCTACGCCGCTTTAACTCCCCTGACCTTTATGCTTGCAATCGCACCGGCAACTTCCTCCAGTTGTCGCGGTGATATGCCGGTGTTCTCAATGAGCGCCTTTGCTATGGGGTCATCGGTGTGGCAGTCAAGCGTAAACGCCCTCTCATCGATTATCTCAACCTCACGGAATCCGGCCCGCCGGATGACCCCGGTGTATTCGTCTTTCTTGACCGCACCGGCAAGGCAGCTTATGTATGCATCCACCGAGTCTTTCAGGAATTCCGGGAGGTCACGCGTCAGCACAAGGTCCGAGATCATTATCCGGCCCCCGGGCTTCAGAATCCTGAACACCTCGCGGAACACCCTCGGCTTGTCAGGCGACAGGTTGATGACGCAGTTCGAGATGACCAGGTCCCCGCTGTTGTCTGCAACAGGCAGGTTCTCGATCTCTCCCAGCCTGAACTCCACGTTTGTGTAATTTCCCTTTGTCGCATTCTCCCTCGCCTTTTCTATCATCTCCGGGGTCATGTCTATGCCGATTACCCGGCCTGTCTTTCCGGTTTTGTTGGCCGCAAGGAAGCAGTCGAGCCCCCCGCCGCATCCGAGGTCTATAACGGTCTCGCCTTCTTTAACTGAGGCTATGGCCACCGGATTCCCGCATCCCAGGCCCATGTCCGCGCCTCCGGGAACAGACCCGAGTTCTTCTGCTGAATATCCGACGATTTCGCTTATGCTCCGGCCGCCGCACGGGTCGCACGCCCCCCCCTGCGCAGCTCTCCTGGCATATCCGTCTCTTACGATTCTTCTTATTCCGTCTTTTTCCATTGCCGCCGTCCCTCCCTTACAAAAGTTCGCCTTACGAGGCTCCTGCAGTTGTATAAAGTGTCCCCTGCACGTTTATGCAATATTAAGATTTACTTTACCGCCAGTCCGCCTAAAAAGACCCTCTCCAGTATGTCGCTCTCCAGAAAGGCGGATGATTCACCGTGGGCCACTATCCTGCCCTTGTCCAGGACATAGGCCCTGTCCGCAATGTCAAGTACGCTCTTTATGTTGTGCTCCACGACCATAACGGTCGTCTTCAGCTTTGCGTTGATCTCCCCGATCTTCTGAAAAACATCTTTCACCACCTTGGGGGCAAGGCCGAGGGAGGGCTCGTCAAGCAGCAGGACCTCGGGGCCGGTCACCATTCCCCGGGCTATTGCAAGCATCTGCTGTTCACCGCCGCTCAATGTCCCTGATTTGGCCCTTCTCCTGCGGCGGAGTACGGGGAAAAAGTCCATGGCCTCTTCGATCCGCCTCTTGAGAGTTTTTTTGTCGTGAATCATGAAACCGCCCATCTCGAGGTTCTCTTCAACATTTAAATGTCTGAATACGCGCCTGCCCTGCGGGATGAAGGCTATGCCGAGCGCCGCAATCTGATGGGTGGCCGGGGGAACCGGCCTGCCGCGGAATATAATCTCCCCCCCGCTGACCGGCGCCAGGCCGAAGATCGATTTGAGTATGCTCGACTTGCCCGCCCCGTTCGGCCCCATAAGGGCCACGATCTCTCCCCTGTCCAGCCTCACGGACACGCCCTTCAGTGCCCTGACGCCGTTGTAGTGGACAGAGATGTTTTTCACCTGCAGCACTGTTTCATCATGCATGATCAGTTCCCTATATACGCCTCCACAACCTTTCTGTCCCTCAGGACCTCGTGCGGCCGGCCCTCTGCCAGGAGCACCCCGCTGTCAAGGACGAATACATAGTCGGTAAGGCCGCGGATGAGGTCCATGTCGTGCTCGATAAGGACCACGGCGCACCCCTGGTTCCTCAGTTGTTTCAGTATGGACTCCACTATCCCGGCCATACCCGGGAAAAGCCCTGCAAACGGCTCGTCAAAGAGATAGACCCTGGCCTCCATTGAAACGGCCCTGCCTATCTCGAGGAGCTTGCGCTGTCCGTATGAGAGACTGGAGGCAGGCTCATCCCTCTTGTCCCACAAATCGATCATTCTGAGCACCTCCTCCGCTTTCTGCAGGTGTCCGGGGTTGTGGCATTCAAACAGGGCGCACCAGAGATTCCTTTCGGTCAGGACCACGAGGATATTGTCCATCACGCTCATCTGCTCGAAAAGCCGTATGTCCTGAAATGTCCTCGTTATGCCGTAGGACTTTATTTTATGCGGCCGTATCTTTTTAACGGCGATCGCGTCATCGAGGATTACGGTGCCGCCGTCAATCGGCAGGAAACCGCTCAGCAGGTTGACAAGGGTGGTCTTGCCGGAGCCGTTGGGACCGACAATGCCGGTTATCTTTCCACCTTCCAGTGTAAGGGAAAGATTATTAACGGCGGTCACCCCGTCGAATCTCTTTGTCAGATTCCTGATTTCTATCTTCATGGCTGATTTAACCTTACAGTTGCATAAAACACCGCCCGCGGGGCGGGCCTATTTCCCCAGCACCCCCTGGGGCCTGAACAGCAGGAATATGATAAGCAGGCCGAATGCTATGGCATCCTTCCATTCCCCCGAGATCTTCCAGACCCCGAAATTCTCCACAAAACCGAGCAGCAACCCGCCGCAGACGCTTCCGTAAATATTTCCTACCCCGCCCACAATGGACGCGATCACCCCTTTCAGCAGCAGTCCCATTCCCATTGTCGGCATGATGCCCGTGTCAAATCCGATCAGGATACCGCCGAGGCCCGCGATGGCGGAGCCGATGAAGAATACGTAGCCGATTACCCTGTCGGTGTCAATCCCTATGATCCTGGCTACTTCGTCGTCATCGCTTATCGCCTTTACCGCCTTGCCGAATTTCGTCCTGTTCAGCATCAGGAAGAGGCCGATGGTCAGGGAGACGACCGTAATAATGATCACGATATGTATCCGGGTGATAACGCCGCTGAATATCTGGTACGTCTTCTGGATGTTGAAGATATCCGTAAGGGTCTGGAACCGGTTGCTGAACATGATGGCGATAACCGCCTGCAGTGCGGTGAAAAGACCCAGGGATGCGACGAGCATTATGACGCTGGATCCGCGTTTTCTCCTGAGCGGCAGGAAGACGAGCTTGTCCGAAAGCATGCCTGCAATGCCTGCAAGCAGGACGCCGGCCAGGATGCTCGGCACAAGGGCCGCCCCCGAGAGCTTGAAGAAAAAGAACACCGTATACCCCCCGATGGCCGCAAACACGCCGTGGGCGATGTTGAAAAACTTCGTGGCCCCGTATATCAGGTTGAAGCCGAGGGCGATCAGGGTATAGATCGCCCCGGCTATAATCCCGTTTATTACAAGCTGCGTGAGTATGTCCAACTTAATGCTCCAGTGCAACCGGTTTGCCGTTTTTGATCATTTTCAACTGCACGCCGGACATCACCATGCCGTTGTCACTGACCAGCAGGTCGCCGAGCGCGCCCGGGAAGCTCTTTATCTTCTTCAGTTCCCTTACAATCTGTTCGGTGGCCGGTTTTTTGGACGGCGAAGACCCCGCCCTTTCCACGGCTGTGGCAAGAAGGTTGAAAATATCGTACGCATTCGGTGAGCACACAGGGGGCCTCTTGCCGAACCTGGCCTCGTACGCCTTGCTGAATTCTTCGCTCGGTTCAACAGGGCTTACATACCAGTATCCCTCAAACAGCTCCGGCTGCTCGGTGACCTCAAAGCCCTCAAGCGTTGTAAAGGGCGTGTTGATTCCCGCCTCCCTTATCTGCTTGGCCACTATCTCCAGCTCGGGCGTCTCCACGAATATCAGGTAGATATCGGGATTGGTGGGCTTTGCGCGGGCGATGAGGCTGCGGAAGTCTTTCTCGCCCTTCTTGAAGGTCTGGTCCGTGACGACCCGGATGTCCGTATTTTTGATTCCGTCGAGGAAATCGTTATAGTATGCCACCCAGGCCTCCAGGGACGTGGTCCTGAACACGCCGACCTTTTTTATACCCCTCTTCTGCATCTCTTTGATGAGAAGGCCGTTGAGTTTTACCGACGGCGCCCAGTGAGTGAAATTGTTGACCCCGTCCGGAATGTCCTTCTGAACCGCGATTGCAAAATGGATTATATCATGCTGCCTCGCAAGGGGCACGGTGATGCGCGGGGCATGCCCCACGGTTACAATGGCGTCCACCTTGTCGACGTTCAGGAGTTTCTGGGCCGCACTTGCGCTCAGTTTCGGGTCAAGCTGGTCATCCTCAAAGACAAACTCGTAATTGTACCTGCCGTCCCCCCACTGCTCCCTTGCCATCAACAGTGCATTCTTCATTCCCACGCCCACAAATCCAGCATCGCCGGTGAGAGGGGCGATCATTCCTATTTTGAACGTATCCTTTACAACCGGCTTTTTGCTCATGGAATGTACGTATGCTGCCGAGACCACCATTACGGCGGCAACAACTCCGATGATAATCTTTGCTGTTTTCTTCATGTCTTTCTCCTTCCGATGTTTTTTTGATTTATCCTTACAGCGGCATAACATCCAGCCGGACTCCCCTGCCGGCTTGTGCAACATTAAGGTAATTAGAACGTTGTCGGCATAAAAACAGAAAAGGCCCGACCGATTAACAAATAATTTGTCAATCAATCGGGCCTTAATGACCTGATATCAACCCTGCCGGAACACCCGCATTAAAGCATATGATTTATCCGGCGGGGGGATGTAACAGGGTTAAAGTAACCTCTCCACATTATACTCAAAAACATCCGGCTATTTCCACATCTTTTTTCTCACCCCCTCAACCCAACCCGCTGTAGCCCCTGCCATCCGAACTTTGACCCCGGTTCTCCGGCGGACTCCCCTGCCGGCCTGTGCAACATTAAGGATTGCTCACGGTTTATACTTCCCTGCCAGTCCCTGCGGCCTGCAGAGCATCAGCGCCGTAAGCGCCGTGCCGTAAATGAACTCCTGTATCTTGGCCGATACGATGACTGGCAGCCCCAGGTACCGGAGCCCCTCGGGCAGCAGTATCAGGAACAGTGCTCCCAGAAGCGGGCCGCAGAGACTGCCGAGGCCCCCCAGGATGATGATCACGAACATGAAGACCGACTCATTGACGCCGGACACCGAGGGGTCGATATATCCTATGTAGGAGGCGTAGAGCGAGCCGGCAACAGCGGCCATCATGGAGCCGGTTACAAAAACCGCCAGTTTATAATAAGCGGTGTTGTACCCGAATATCCGTACAGCCTCCTCGTCCTCGCGGATCGCCTTTAAGACCCTGCCGAAGGATGAATTCACGATAAACCTGCATATCAGAAAAACCGCCCCGAAAAAGGCCGTGGAAAGCATGAGAAAATCCGGGTTGGACGCCGGCCGGCAGCCGAAAAGAGACGGCCTCGGCACCCCGAATATCCCCTGGCCGCCACGCGTGAGGTCCTGCCAGTTCAGCAGCACGGCGAAGACGATCGTACTGAACCCGAGGGAAACGATCGCGAAATAATCACCGCTGAACCTGCTCAGAATCGCGCCGGCGAGCAGCGCGGCAACGAACGTTGCCAGCACACCAAGGGCCACGGACATCAGGAAACCGGCCCCGAGCCTTGTCAGGAGCAGGGCCGTGGTATAGGCGCCTATCCCGTAGAAGGAGGCGTGTGTAATGGAGAAAAGCCCGGTATAACCGACAATGAGGTTCAGGCTCATCCCGGTGATCGAGAATATCGTAAAGTAAATTGCGATATGAATCAGATAGTCCATGATTCGACCGGGCCCCCCGGCTGATTTCTTTACCTTACAGTTGCATAAAACACCGGCGGACCCCTCTGCACGTTTATGCCGCATTAAGGCTTACGTCCCGAGGATGCCCCGCGGCCTGAACAGCAGGAATATTATAAGCAGCCCGAACGCCGAGGCATCCCTCCATCCCCCTGAAAAGGCAACCGCGCCGGTGTTCTCCACAAGCCCGAGCAGGTAAGCGCCGAGCGCTCCGCCGTAAATATTTCCCGCTCCCCCGATGATGGAAGCGGTTATGCCCTTCAAAAGGAGCATCATGCCCATTGCCGGCAGGAGGCCCACATCAAACCCGATCAGGATCCCGCCGAGCCCCGCGATGGCGGAACCGATGAAGAACACCCAGCCGATGATTTTATCGGTATCAATCCCGATGATCCTGGCCACTTCCTCGTCATCGCCTATGGCCTTCACCGCCATGCCGAACCTTGTTTTATTGATAATCAGCGCCAGCAGCGCGGTCACGGATATGCCCGCCGCCATGATCGCAACCTGTATCTCGGTGACCACGGCCCCGAATATTTCATAGGTCTCCGGTATTTCACCCATGCCCGACAATCTCCGGAACCCCGTGCCGAAGACCAGGGCGATAAGCGCCTGAAGCGCCCAGAGAATACCGAGGGAGGCAACGAGCATGATCACGCCCGGGGCCCTCTTCCTCCTCAGGACGCCGAATACGGCCTTGTCCGCAAGCATGCCCGCAACACCGACAAGGAGCACCCCGGCCGTCACGCCGGGCAGCAGGCCGAGCCCCAGCGTGTTGTGCAGGAGGAGCACCGTATATCCTCCGAGCACGATAAAAACGCCGTGGGCGATGTTGAAAAACTTCGTCACCCGGTAGATCAGGTTAAAGCCTATCGCGATCAGTGTATAGATCGCCCCGGCGATAATTGTATCCATTACAACCTGGGGTAAAATATCCACCTTACGGTTCTATGTGAACGACCTTGCCGTTCTTTATCATCTGCACCGTGGGACTTGAATAGACCCTTCCGTTGGGCTTTACATACAGTGTGCCGAGGGCGCCTTTGAAGTTCCTTATCTTTTTCAGTTCAGCGGATATCTCGGCCGGCGCGGGTTTCGATGATGACTTCACGTTTTCCGCGGCGGTTATGACAAGCTTGACAATGTCATACGCATTGGCCGCGCCTATGGTCTGGTCTTTTCCGAATCTCTTCCTGAACGCCCCGGTAAAGCCGTGCGAGGGCTCCGCCCCGCCCACGAAGAACTCCCCCTCGAAGAGCTCCGGTTCCTTTGACACGGCAAAGGACTCGATGGCGGTCAGAGGGACATCGAGCCCGAGTTCCTTTATCTGCCTGGCCAGTATCTCCAGTTCCGGCGTCCTGAGAATAAGCACGATGATATCCGGCCGGGCCTGTTTCATCCTGGCAATCTCCGTCCTGAAGTCCTTCTGCCCGCTCTGCACCTCCTGGGTGCCCACGAAATCCACCCGCGTCTTCAGGTCATTGTAAATCGACACATAGTCGTTCAGGGAAACGTTTACAAACGCCGCCGGCCTTGTATAACCCCTCTTCCTGATCTGTTCGGCCATGACCCTGTTCTGTTCGGGCAGGGAGGTCCAGTGGGCGAAGTTGTTCTCACCTTCTGTAACAGACGGCTCTGTCGTGACGGCAAAGTGGATGATCCCGTTCCGGTCCGCAAGCCTGGACAGGACCCCGCCCGAGCCGCCGCCTGCGGATACGATGACATCAACCCTGTCGATGCTGACAAACTTGTTGCCCACTGTTGCGTCTATCTTGGGATCGAGCTTGTCGTCCTCAAACAGGAGCTCGTAGTTGTATTTCGTCTCCCCCATCTCCTCTTTAGCCAGGATCGCCGCATCCCTCATGCCCTCGCCGATGAAACCGATATCCCCGGTAAGCGGGATGCTGAAACCTATCCTTATGGTCTGTTTTACGTCCGGTTTGCCGCTCATGGAGAATACATGCCCCCCCGACATAATCACCGCCGCCGCAACCATGCCGGCAAAAATCCTCACCGCCTGTCTCATTTCTTCCTCCTTTTTTTCAGTGTTGGTACCGTAATACCCTTACAGTGGCATAAAAACACCGTCTGCGGGCAGGGAAATCCGGCGGAAAAGCTTTGTCCGCGATTCCCCCTAATCATTGACCAGCAGATCAGTACACGTGCATCCCGAGCCCGCCGTGCACATAAAGCACAGGGGATGCGTAACAATCTCCCTGCTGCTGAGGGCCCCGTAATCAAAATCATCTATGCCCGCCCCGCCGTTCCTGATCGGCATGTCAAGCACACGCCAGAAATCACAGTCATACACCTTCCCGCCGTCAAACCCGTAAGAGACACTGGTCCTGCACATAAGGGTGTCCACGGTGTCCGGATTGAATCTCTCCTCAAGCTCTTTCATGTACTTGTCGAACTCTTCATCAGACATGGATTTCCGCATCCTGCCTATGGGCATATTGTTCAGCGTGAACAAACGGTTGAAGGTTATCCCGTGCATTTCCTTCAGGTTGTCCCTGTACGCGCGGTCAAGCGATGCGCCGTCGGACAATATGGATGTGCCGGCAGGGTTGAACGCTATGTTCAGCTCAAGGGATGTGCCCTCCCTGCCGTAGCCGAGACTGTTGAGCCTCTTCAATGCCGAAATGACCTTTTTATATGTCCCTTTTCCCCTCTGCCTGTCCGCAACCTCCTCTGTGTAATGGGGAAGGGATGCGATAATCGTGACCCTGTTTTCAGCAAGGAACTCCGGCAAATCCTCCATGCCGGGCTCATCATACAGGGTGAGGTTTGAAGGGAGCAGCACATTCCTGCCCATGCCCGCCGCCGATTTCACAAAATACCTGAAGTGCGGGTGCAACTCCGGCGCGCCCCCGGATACGTCCACTGTGGTGATTTGCCGGTGACGGCTCAATATATCCAGGATCTTCTCGAGGGTGCTTAAAGGCATCTCCTCCGTGCTGTCCGGCGATGCATCCACATAGCAGTGCGTGCACCGCATATTGCACTTATGACCCATTATCACTATAAGGGCTGTCATATCTCCGGCCCTCAGCGGATAATGCCCATATTCCTTCAGCTTGCGGTCAAAACTGTTCATACCATCCTCCTTGACATATTTACAAATCCCGTCGTTAAACCCTGAACCCTCTCTCCCGGACAGGGCGATTCAAAACAAAAAGGCCCGATTGATTGACAGTATTTGCCAATCAATCGGGCCCTAATGACCTGATATCAACCCGTCCGGAACCGAAGCTTGTTCCGGCTGGAAAACTTGCCAGGGTTAAAGTAACCGTTTTATATTATACCGTAACGTTGCATAAACCGGCAACAGGAGCCGGGGGGGCCGGGAATTCTTGACATTCGCAGCAGTTTAGAATATTCTAAAATCATAAACTATGAATAAGAAGATATATGAGATCCAGGCGGAGATATGCAAAACCCTGGGGAATGCAAAAAGGCTTGAGATACTGCATGCACTGAAGGACCGTGAGCTGACGGTCGGCGAGCTTGTCGGGATACTGGGCATATCCGCCGCGAATGTCTCGCAGCACCTTGCGGTCATGAGGCAGAAAGGCATACTGGCAAAAAGGAGAGAGGGGGTCAACATCTACTACAGGGTGTCAAACTCCAAGGTGACCCAGGCGTGCAACCTCATGAAAGAGGTGCTTATCGAACAGCTCCAGGAGGGCCAGAGGATAGTAAAGAGGATGGAGAAGGCGGGATAAACAATAAACCCCGCCGGGGCGGCTGTGTCGTGAAGCAGTGCGTTTAAATCATATGGACGACACGGGTTTTGTCCGGGCAGGGTAAATTTTTTCCCTCAGAGTTGCAAGGTTTCGCATATAATAAAATTATAAACTGACATATTTCTGAAAATCATGAAGAGACATATCCCTGCACTCACAGCCGTGGTGATGATGCTTTTCCTCCTGTCGCTAAGTGCAGCGGCATGGGCGGCCGGCAAAGAGGTGCTCATAAGGGGGCAACTGGTCAGTGAGAAATGCATGGCCGACGGCAGGCTTACGGACTGCACACTCGAAGACTCCGGCGACAGCCCGTGGGTTATCTTCACCGCCGACAAAAAGCTCTACAAGGTGGAGCTCAGGAGGGCGCCGCAGTGGAAGCTGGACAGCGGATTCGGCAAACAGGTCGTGGTCAAGGGGATTCTCAAGGGGAACAAGATACTGGTCAATGATGCGGCGGCGCTGGAGGGAGCAAAGAAGATGTCCAAGTCGTGTTTATAGGGGTGCAGGATTGTGAAGACGGGTTTATTGAAAAAAAGGGTCGTCACAGCGGTTCTTATCATCATTCTCGCTGTCTCCGTCCCTGCTCTCCAGGGATGCAAGAGCAGGAAAGAGGAAAAGAAATCCTCAACCGCTGCTGAAACAACACGGGGTTTCCTGGTCTCGACAGAGGAACTTGCGGCTCTCTTAAAGCGGCCGGATGTGGTCATAGTCGACGCCCGGCCCGCGGAAGACTACGGGAAGCTGCACATTCCGGGCGCCGTGAATATATCCAGGGACATGGTCCGTAATCCGGATGACCTGCAGGAGATACTCGATTACAAGAGGAAGCACGGGTTTGCCGTCCCCCCGGAAACCGCGGGGAGGATATTCGGCGGGGCCGGCATCGGCCCGGACACGAGGGTGATTGTCTATGACAGCATCAAGTTTCCGCACGCCAGCATCATATGGGCCATGCTGAAATACTTCGGGCATGACAATGTACAGGTCCTGAAGGGAGGATTCGAGAGGTGGGCGGCAGAGGGAAGGCCGCTGACCGCCAAGCCGCCCCCGGTGCGTAAAAAGACCTTCCGCGCCTCTCCCAGGCCCGAAATGGTGGCGACACGCAAGTGGCTGTTTGACAACAGGGAAAAACTGGTACTCCTTGACATGAGGAGTTTTGAGGAGTACCTGGGCATAAACCCGGCCGGCAATCCGAGAGGGGGGCATATTCCCGGCGCAATCAGCCTTCAGTGGAGTTCGCTGGCCGGTGACGACACAGTGAAGGACCCGGGGGAGATGCGCGGGATACTCAGGGAGGCCGGCGTCACCCCGGACAAGGAGATAGTGACCTACTGCAACATAGGCATAGGGCGGTCAACATATGGATTCATGGTGCTCAGGATGCTCGGGTATGATAACGTCCGTGTCTACGGCGGGTCATTTGAAGACTGGTCCGCGGATACCGGCCTTGCAGTGGAGACCACGAAGAAAGGGTCGGTTGAGGACTGGGAGGTTGAAGAATAGGGGCGGGAGAGCATAAACCGGCAGACTCCTCTGCCCGCCGCCGGTGTTTTATGCAACTGTAAGGTAAATATTCACGGATAAAAAAGGGAGGGGATATGTGGATTGGTTTTTTAATAGGTGCGGCATTCGGATTCGCCCTGCACAGGGGCGGACTGGTCAGGTACTCGAGGGTGATGGGGACCCTTCTGCTGAGGGACCTGAAGCCCATGAATTTTATGTTTTCAGGGCTTGCCGTGGCGGCCCTGCTCTATGGTATCAGCGACCTGGCTGAGTTCGGCGTGGTGCCGAAGATCAACGGGTACTTCGGAATCGGGCATCTCGCGGGCGGCGTGACCTTCGGCGTGGGCATGGCCCTGGCCGGGCTCTGACCCGGGACATGCGCTGCCAGGTCAGGCAGCGGAAAGCTTTTAATACTCGCGGCGGTGCTCGGGCTTCTCGCAGGCGTCTATGTGTACGATGTGTTCTTCCCCGTGCTCAGCGGACTCGGCGGGGAACAGCGGTTTATCACCCTGCCTATGGTGCTGAAGGTCAGGTACGGTTATCTCGCCATCGCGCTGGGCGTAATGTTCCTCGGCCTGAGTTTTTTTCTCCACCGGATAGACCCTGCCAGAAAGTTCGACGGCGGGCGGGAAAAACTGCCCGTGCTGAAGAGGGAATGGGGCTGGCTTCCGACAGGCATTATAGCGGGGCTGATGATATTCGTAACAACGGCACAGGGACAGTACCTTTCGTTCTCCGGAAGCTTCCTGGCCCTGGGCGCTCACATTGCCTCGTTTTTCGACTGGACGATGCAGAGCGTGCCGGGCGTGAGCGACAACACCGCGTGGCGCGCCATGCTCATACTGGGCGTCTTCCCCGGGGCGTTTGTAAGCAGCCTGCTTGCAAGTACGATAAAACAGGAGAAGGTCACCCCCCTGTTCAGGGCGGCGTTCGGAGAGAGGCTCATCCTGCGTCTTGCCACCATCTTTATCGGCTCGGTGCTTATGATCGTGGGGGCGCTTACAGGCGGGGGGTGCACCACGGGGGCGTTCATGTCCGGCTGGCCCACGCTGTCCATAGGGAGCTTTGCCATGGGCATGACCTTTTTCGGCTCAGCCATGTTGACGGCCCATATCCTGTATTTCCGGAGATACAGGCTGGTGCTCGAGGTGAAGGAAAAGGAAAAACTGAACCTGGCAAATGATTAAGCGGGGTGTCATAAACAATGTCTGATAAGAAACAACACGGTTTCTGGAGGATGGACAGGCGGACGTTTCTCAAGAACATGGGCGCCGCCGGCATTGCCGCCGCCTTTGTGCCCGGATGTTTCCGCCCGGAGGAAGACAAGACAGGGCCGGTGGAGCGGGTCAGCAATGAAACACTCTCCCTGTACCGTTCCGAATTCAGCTTCACGAGGGGTGACTCCAGCGGGTATTCGCTTCACTGCGTAAACTGCAAGGGCAACTGCGCGTGGCAGACCTTTGAGAAATCGGGGCGTATTGTAAGGGAAGAGCAGGTGGCCGGCTACCCGCAGATCAGCCCCGGTATCCCGGACGCCAATCCGAGGGGCTGCAACAAGGGCGCGCTGCACTCGCAGGCGCTTTATGATGAAGACAGGCTGCTTTACCCGATGAAGAGAACAGGCGCGCGCGGGGAGGGAAAATGGAAGAGGATATCCTGGGACGAGGCGACCCGGGAGATAGCTGAAAAGATAGTCGATATGGTGAGCAGGGGGGAGTTTGACAATCTCATGGTATATGCCGGCACAGGCATACTCTCGCCTGCAAGGAGGGCCGCCGCCCTCCGCCTGGGTTCACTGCTCGGGGCAACCCGCTTCAATGTGGCCAGCGCCGTGGGGGACATGTTCCCCGGCGCGACGATCACCTACGGCATCTCCACCGTGGGCTGCTCGTCCGAGGCATGGTACGAGGCGGATTACCTCCTTGTCTGGGGCACGAACCCCACGGTTACGAGGATTCCTGACGCCCATTATATATGGGAAGGCAAATACCGTGGCTCGAGGGTGGTCACCCTGTCGCCCGACTATAACCCCACCGCAAGGCAGAGCAGCCTCTGGATACCGGTCAAACCAGGCACGGACTCATTTTTCGGCATGTCCGTGATCAATGTCATTATCCGCGAGAGGCTCTACGACGCCGGGTTCGTCCGCGAGCAGACGGACCTGCCGTTTCTCGTGAAGCTCAGCGACGGGAAACTGCTCCGCAAGTCGGACATGATACGGGGCGGGGACGAGCGGATATTCTATTTCTTTGACGAAAAGACCTCCCGGCCGGTGGAGGCGCGTGGGAGTATGGGCAGCAGGGAGCCGACGCTCCGGCTCGGAGACACAAGCCCCGCACTTGAGGGGGTGTTCAGGGTCAGGAACAGCGCCGGAGAGGAAATCGAGGTGACCACGGTCTTTGAGATGATCAAGAAGGAAAGCGCGAAGTTCCCCCCGGAATATACACGGAAGTACACGGGAATCCACCCGGACATCGTCTACACCGAGGCAAGGAGATTCGCCGGGGCCGGGACCGCGATAATCATGCTGGGCTACCGCATCCACAAATACTTCTGGGGGACCCTGACGTGCCGTACCGCCACACTGATGCTCGCCCTTACCGGACATGCAGGCAGGCGCGGGGGCCTGGACATAGACAATGAATGGGAACTCGGCGACTTCAGCGCCCTGTCCTCGCCCAAGCCGGCACGCTTCGGCTCGGGATTCCTTGGCGAGTGGATGGACGGCCGGATGTGGAGGAGCTTCCTCTCTCACTACGACGACGGGGAACTCAGGGACAGGACGGGACTGGATAAGAAAGAGCTTATGGCCCTCATTGACGCGGGCATGAAAAAGGAGGGATTCCCTTATTTCGACAGGCCCAGGCTCCTGATACTGTTTCACGACAACAAGTTCGAGCGGAACAACGCCCAGAAACAGACGCAGAAGGCCGTGCTGGATTCAGTGGAGCTGTACGTTAATGTGAATTACCGCATGGACTCATCCGCTGTTCTTGCGGACATTGTGCTGCCGTCCCTGACCAACTACGAGGCATGGGAGCTGCGTGCGGATCCGGGATATGCAAGATTTGCAAATGCAATGATACCACCTGACGGCCTGAAGCCCCCCGGAGAGGCCAAATCAGAGTGGGAGATCGCCCTGCTCATCACCGGGAAAATACAGGAGATCGCAAGAAAAAAAGGGATATCAAAGGTCCCCGACCCGGAATACAACGTCACAAGGGACCTGGACACAATACACGAGGACTTTATCACCGTAGGGGACAAGATAATAAACAACGGGAAAGATCTGCTCGAGTGGGTGCTGGAGGCGTCCAAGGCCAACACCGGCGATGCGGATATAGAGTCGCTGAAGGGAAGCGGCTTTGTGCAACTGAAGACATCGGCAGGCCAGACAAGCCCGCTGTATCCGGACAGGCCGTTTTATCCCTTCGAGCCCCAGGTTTATCTGAAACGCCCGTATTTCACACTCTCGGGAAGGCAGCAGTTCTACGTGGATCACGGGATATACCTGAGGCTGGGATGCGCCGTGCCGACAGCGAGAAGGCCGGTCAGGCCGGGCAGGTACCCCCTCGCTTATTACAATCCCCATACCCGCTACGGCATCCACACCACATGGAGGACCGGCAAATACCATCTCAGGCTCCAGAGGGGGGGGCCCTGTGCGTACATAAACCCGGAAACCGCACGGAAGAGGGGAATAAGGGACGGCGACGATATAAGGATTTTCAATGATGTCGGCGAGATGTATCTCACGGCAAAGCTCCATCCCGGCACGCCGCCGGATGTGGTCTGGACGGAGCATGCGTGGGAGAACTTCCAGTTCAGGGACAGCAAGGGGTTCAACAATGTCGTTGCAGGCATTATAACCCCACTGGAGCTGGCGGGCAATTACGGGCACATGAGCTTCAATCCCTTCTGGGACGGCAACCAGATCATGAGCGAGGCATCCGTGGATGTTGAAAGGGTTTAGGAGGGGCATGAATTGAGACAGCTTGCAATGGTCATTGATTTGAACAAGTGCCTGGGATGCCAGACCTGCACAGCGGCCTGCAAGACCCAGTGGACCAACAGGAACGGCAGGGAGTACATGTACTGGAACAATGTCGAGACCAGGCCGGGCAGGGGCTATCCCGCCGACTGGGAAAGACGCGGCGGCGGGTTCAGGGACGGCAACGTGCGGACCGACGGGGCCGTGCCCTCACTGGAGGATTACGGCGTTCCATGGGAATACAACCTGAAAGACGTCCTCTTCAGGGGCGGCGGGGGGCATGTGACTCCGCATTACAACGGTAAGGAGGCGCGGCCCGCGGGCGGGCCCAACTGGGACGAGGACGAGGGCGGCGGCATATTCCCCAATGCCTACTACTTCTACCTGCCCCGGATATGCAACCACTGCAGCAGGCCCGCATGTCTCGCCGCGTGTCCGAGGAAGGCCATAGTCAAGAGGGAAGAGGACGGCATCGTCCTCGTTGACCGGAAAAAATGCAGGGGCTACCGTTACTGCGTAAGGGCATGCCCTTACAAGAAGGTCTATTTCAATCCCGCTGTAAACCAGTCGGAGAAGTGCATATTCTGTTTCCCCCGGCTGGAAAGCGGAAGGCCGCAGGCCTGTGCCGTACAGTGCGTGGGCAGGATAAGGCACACTGGTTATATGGATGACCGGGAAAGCCGTGTCTACAGGCTCGTCAGGCAGTGGAAGGTCGCGCTTCCGTTGAGGCCCGACTTCGGGACACAGCCGAATGTATTCTACATACCCCCGCTGAGCCCCCCCGGATTCGATGAAGAGGGAAGGGTTGCCGGGGCGCCGAGGATACCGGCGGAGTACCTGAGGAGGCTCTTCGGTCCGGGCCTGGATGATGCGATGAAAACCCTCGTGGCGGAGATGCAGAAGCGGGCCGCTGGCGGTAAGTCGGGACTTATCGATATGCTCATTGCCTATGTGCATAAAGACATGTTCAGCTATTAACCTTAATGCGGCATAAACGAGCAGGGGAGACTGCCGGCGGTGGTTTTTGGGTTCATAGATTCAGCCGGGAAGGAGGTACGGGCAAATGGATGACAAGACCGGCGACAAGGATGGAATAACAAGACGGGGCTTTCTCGGCACGGCCTCTCTATGGGCCGTTGTACTGTCGTCACTGACACTGCTTGCCGGGATATTCAGGATGTCAAAGGCCGATGTTTATTATGAAAAGTCGCGGAGGTTCAAGATCGGCAGGCCGGAGAATTTTCCCGTGGGCACCGTGAAAAAACTCGATGACAAGCGGGTTTTCATATTTTCGGATAATGACGGGCTTTACGCCGTATCCAGTGTGTGCACGCACCTGGGGTGTATTGTTAATGCCGTTGACTGGGGATTCATGTGCCCCTGCCACGGCTCGAAATTCAACAGGGACGGCAGGGTCATCTCAGGCCCGGCCCCGAGGAACCTGCCCTGGTTCAGGATAACCAGGCATATTGACGGCAATCTCGTGGTGGATGCCGGCAGGGAGATAAAGACAGGAACGAAGTTCAAGGTTTAGCCGGAGGAAATGAATCAGCCGGGAATGGATAAATTCAGGGAAAACCTCAGGAATATCAAAGGCTCTTTTGCCGCTTCGCTTCTGAGAACAAAGAGGCCCATATCCGGCAGGTCGCGGGCTGCCGTGATGCTGAACAACTTCTTCCTGCATATACAGGGAGTCAGGACAAACGTAAACACCCTCAGGCCCGCATACACTTTCGGCCTGGGGCTCGTCTCGCTGTTCCTGCTCTTTTTCACCACAGTATCCGGCATCCTCCTGATGATATACTACAACCCGTCGACCGGGGACGCGTACAACTCCGTAAAGGACATAACGTATGTCGTCTTTGCCGGCAGACTCATGAGAAACATGCACAAATGGGCCGGCGAAGGCATGATAATCTTCGTCATGCTTCACATGGCAAGGGTCTTTTATACAGGCTCGTACAGCAGGCCGAGGGAGTTCAACTGGCTTGTCGGGATAATGCTCCTGACACTCACCTTTGTGCTGAACCTTTCAGGATACATGCTCCCGTGGGACCAGCTTTCGTACTGGGCGCTGGTCATTGTCTCGAACATCATCCAGTCGTCGAAAGAGCTTACCGACGCCCTGGGCATAACGCCGTATTTCGACATCGGAGGCATGGCAAAGGAATTTTTCCTCGGGGGCACGGTGCCGGGAAAGGCAACGCTCATAAGGGTCTATTTCCTGCACATCATGCTACTGCCCATACTTCTGTTTATATTCCTCGGCGTGCATTTCTGGAGGATAAGAAAAGACGGCGGACTATCGAGGCCCGCCGGAGCCGTTGAGAAAAGCGTGTTTTCCTGGCCCGACCTCCTGCGGGCCGAGGCCGCGGTGTTCATGCTTTGCCTTGCAGGGGTGCTTGTATATTCATTTTACGTGGATGCGCCCCTGCGGGAGATGGCAAATCCCCTTATCCCGGAGAACCCTGCAAAGGCCCCGTGGTATTTCCTGGGTCTTCAGGAGATGGTCTCCTATTCAGCCTTCACGGGCGGCATAGCGGCCCCGGCGCTTGCGATACTCGGGCTTGCACTGATACCGTACCTTGACAGGGAGGAGGGGCATGCGGGCGTATGGTTTTCAGGCAGGCAAGGCATGATTACAGCCCTGCAGTCGTTACTTGCAGGAGCCGTGGTGCTTGCCGGGCTGCTTGCATTCGTGATCAGGTTCGGGTGGTTCAGGAACTGGTGGCCGGATGTGCCCCAGATACTGATCATCATGGTAAACCCTGCGGGCATATGGGTTGCCTTTGTGGCTCTGTGGTCGCTGCGCGTGATCAAAAAGACCGGTTCAACACGGATGGGGGCCATAGCCCTGTTCACGATGTTCCTGGTCAGTTACGTGATGTTTACTTATGTGGGAACGGAACTGAGGGGGCCGAACTGGGAGTTTTACTGGATGAAGAGCCGGTGGCCCGTGCATTAGCTTATGTACAGGAAATTCTATCTGACATTGACACTGATATCAGCGCTGGTTGTGCTGGCCTTTACCCTGCTTGCCGCTTACAGGGAGGCAACGCCCGGGTGGAAGACCCACCGCTCTGAATACAGGAGACTCTTTATTGAAAAGGCGAGGGCCGCCGGGAAAGAGGCCGTGTTGCCGGACATGGGGATTCAGCAGATATACCTGCCGGAACTGGGAAGGGTCGACCGCTGTACAAACTGCCATGCGGGTGTTGACAATCCCCTGATGGCGGACGCGGAGATGCCCTACAGGCTGCACAGCGGTGATTACCTGCGGAATCATCCCGTAGACAGGTTCGGCTGCACTGTCTGCCACCAGGGCCAGGGCCGCGCCACCAACAAAAAAGAGGCGCACGGCGAGGGGCGCGATACACACTGGGATTACCCCATTATCCCCCTGAAGTATATCCAGAGTTCCTGCGCCGTGTGCCATGACCTTGACATGCTGGAACGCAGCGGCGCAGACAGGGTTGCGGAGGGTGCGGGACTTTTCAGGGAAAAGGGGTGCAAGGGCTGCCATAAGCTCAACGGGACCGGCGGTGTCCTCGGCAAGCACCTTGACGGCGTGGGCTCACAACCCGCCGCCTACTTCCCGATGAAGTATGTCAGGGGGGAAAAGACGGTTTACTCGTGGCTCAGGCAGCACTTCGGGGACCCGCGGAGCATTGTTCCCGGGAGCCTGATGAAGGTCGACCTCACGGACAGGGAAGCGGACCTCCTGACCACGTACATGCTCTCCCTCAGGTCCGAAGAGATGCCGGCAAAGTACAGGCGCACAAGGCATGCCGAGGCAGAGGAGCCCCCTGACGGGGGGACATTATACAGGATGTACTGTATTGCCTGCCATGGCACAGGCAAAAAGAGCGTTTACGACAGGATTTTCAAACGCACCATTCCTGCGATTATGGACCCTGCCTTCCTGAGGACCGCCAATGACCTGTTTCTGACAAGGGTTGTAAAGGAGGGCCGCACAGGCACACCGATGACCGCATGGAAGGCCGGGGGCGCCGGACTCACGGATGAGGAGATAGACAGGATTATCTCGTATATGACAAGGAACAGGCCCCCATCCGCCGGACAGGCGGCCGGGGGCATTATAACGGCAAGCAAGATCTCCGCCGACATCCCTCTCCGGCCGGAGGACGCACTCTGGAAGCGTGCACGGGCGTTCACCGTCCCTCTCATGCTCGTGGGGCGGTCCCCCGACCCCATGGACAGGCTGGTCAGGGTAAGGGCGCTTTATAATGACAGGGACATCGCCTTTTCAGTGGAGTGGGAGGATGTCACCAGGAACGTGTCACTGGGTGTCAATAAATTCAGGGACGGCGCGGCGCTGCAGTTTCCCGTGCGGAACACCGCGGAGCCGTCCTTCAGGATGGGACAGGGGACGGGAAGGGACGGCAGGGGAATGGTGAACATATGGTTCTGGAAGGCGGATGTTCAGGAATCCATTGACACGGGCGGGAAGACGGACGGCCGCGGCCCCGTTGAAAACCTTACGGCAACGGGCTTCGGCACCCTCAGGCTGAAAGATGGCCCCTCAGTACCCGTCCGCGGCAGGGGTCAGTGGCGCAACGGCAGATGGCAGGTGGTCTTCAGGAGGGCCCTCAGCGGACGGGAAGGCGATGCAGTGTTTTCAGCGGGCGGAGTCACTCCGGTGAGTTTTGCCGTGTGGGACGGCGCCGGGGAGGACGTCGACGGCAGAAAGGCCGTCTCCGCATGGTATTATATAGTACCTGAAAAATAACGGCGGAAGGAGGGGAGAAATGAAAAACAGGCATACAAAGAAAATAATCATCGTACTTATCATCGCGGCCCTGATAGCGGCCTTCAGGATATTCAATCTCGGGGATTACCTGGCGCTTTCATACATAAAAGAATCGCGTGACGGCTTTGCGGCCCTGTATGCAGAGCACCGCACTGCGGTGATCGCGGGATACATGGCCGTGTACATCCTCGTGACTACGCTCTCGCTGCCCGGCGCAGTGGTGCTGGGTCTTGCGGCAGGCGCCCTGTTCGGCCTGGCGACCGGCACCATTATTGTATCGTTCGCCAGTTCGATAGGCGCGACGCTGGCCTGTGCCGTATCGAGGTTCATCCTGAGAGACTGGATACAGAACAAGTTCGGAGACAAGCTGAAAACAGTCAACGAAGGGATGGAAAAAGAAGGGGCATTCTACCTGTTCACCCTGCGGCTGATCCCGGTGTTTCCGTTCTGGCTCATAAACCTCGTGATGGGCCTTACAAAGATGCCCCTCAGGACCTTTTACTGGGTCTCGCAGGTCGGCATGCTGCCCGGCACCATCGTATTTATTAATGCGGGCAAGGAACTGGGAAAGATAGAATCCGTCTCCGGCATCCTTTCACCTGGGCTGATCCTGTCCTTTGTCCTGCTCGGGCTGTTTCCCATTACGGCAAAGAAGCTCATAGCCCTGTACAAATCGAAAAGGGCGACGGTTGTGACATAGCATGAAGGGTGCGGTTGCGGGGGGGCAGAACGAAATCCCGCCCCCCTGAAAGGGATTGCGGATAAAGCTTTTCCGGCAGGCTCTCCTGCCGGCGGTATTTTTATGCAACCAGTTAATGTTGTAAAGGAGGGATATATGTTAAAAAAACACGGCATACTCTTGCTGGCCGCTGTATTCGTCATGGTTTCCGCCTTTGCCGCCCATGCCGGCGACCTGACGCCGGAGCAGCTTGTAGCGGATGCGAAGGCAAAAACGGAAAAGGTCTCGGTACATGAACTTAAAAGCATGATGGACAGGGGCGAGGACATCATTATCCTTGACGTGCGGGACAAGGAGGAGTTTGAGAAGGAACACATCAAGGGCGCAATAAATATCTCGCGCGGGACCCTGGAGTTTCTCGTGCAAAATAAAATACCCGACAAGAATGCCCGCATAATCGTCTACTGAATATTCGACCGGAGGTCGCCGTTGGCGGCCAGGAGATTGAATGAGCTTGGCTACAGAAACGCCGTGTATATGGAAGACGGACTCAGCGTCTGGAAAAAGGCCGGTTACCCCGTGAAGTCCGGGGGCGGCTGGTTTTCCTTCTGAGAAGGCGCTCATACGGAGGTTTTATAAATGGGTGAAACCGAAAAAATAATAGAGGCATGCGATGACTGCGGAGCATGCATCAAAAACTGCATTTTCCTGGGCCATTACTGCAAGACGCCGAGGGACCTCGCCGGGAAATTCAGGCAAAACCCCCTGCAGGACATAGAGATGGCGTATTCCTGCACACTGTGCGGACTGTGCAGGCGGGTATGTCATTTAAATCTCTATCCCGGGGATATGTATCTCGAGGCCCGCAGGAAAATATTCATGGCCGTGCAGGCAAAGGCGCTGCCCGGGGATTCCGGTTACAGGGCCGTACTGCCTAAACTCAAGGCCGTCGGCAGCCATCAGACCTTCAGTACATCGCGCGTATTCACACTGAGCAAAGGTCCTGCAGCGGGAAACGGCGCCGCACCGAAGACAGTCTTCTTCCCGGGCTGCGCCTTTCCGGCCTATTCCCCGGGCCTGGTGGTGGACTCCTACAGGTATCTCCGTGAAAAGATCCCGGGGACCGGCATTGTCCTTAACTGCTGCGGCAAACCGAGCAGGGACATGGGCGATGAGGAAAGGTTTCAAGCGATATTCAGAAACACCATGGAGGTGTTCTCCCGCCTGGGCGTTGAGGAAGTGGTCGTGGCCTGCATCAACTGCCATAAGGTCTTTGTTGAAAACAGCAGCATGAAGATACGGACGATATACGAGCTGATGACGGCAAAGGGCTTCCCCGTGTCCGTTTCCGGGCAGGGGCGGAAGGTCAGCATACACGATGTATGCCCTGCGAGGTACACGCCCGGGATACGCAGCGCGGTCAGGGAAATAGTCACACGCCTGGATTACAAGATAGCGGAGATGCCTTTCAGGAACGAGGTCACAAACTGCTGCGGCGCGGGCGGCTGCGCGCCCTGCGGCAATGCCGGACTTTCCGACAGGCATTCACAAAAGCGGGTGGCCCAGGCAAAGGGCCGCGTGGTCACATATTGCGCGCATTGCAGGGAGCGTATCTCCTCCTATGCCTCTTCCCTGCATGTCCTGGACCTCGTGTTCAGGGACCCCGAAAAGCTGCACAACAGGAAGTACAACAAGAGCTGGAAAAACTGGCTGAACCGCTGGTACCTGAAGAACAGGCTGCAGCTTATGTCCTGAGGTTGTTCTTGATACTGCACAAACCGGTCCGAAGAGCCTGCAGAGTGGTTTTCTGACCCTTACGGTTGCATAAAAACACCGCCGCCCGGGCAGGCGCATACATTAAAAAAACTTATAATTCCATAAGCACATTGACGACATACACAGTGCCACGCCCCTTTTGTGCTTTCATAACTATCTGTTATTACTCAATTATTTTTTTCTAACTGTAGAAGATGGCTTTGATTGTATCTTCCATGCAGAAGAGTACGCCATAACAGGTGAGGGTTAGTCCGGCAAAAAATGATAGAAGAGTAAATCAGGGTCGAATTATACCTGGGCAGTTGCCTTTTTCTTAGGTTTTTTGAAATTTAAAGCCTGCTCTATTTTTTCTAACCTTGATTCTATATCTTTTTTAAAGCTTTCAAATTCAGATTGAAGAGCATAAGAGTCTTTTTTATCAATTGGTGGGGAATCATCCGTTACTGAGCCGACAACTAACTTTAACTGTCCTTTTGCGCACATCTCTCTGCTTAAAATACCCCATATGTTCCAATTTGTTCCTTCAAGAACCTTTTCATTTATAGAGTTATGCACTTTATTTAGATTTTTACCGAATTCCTCTGTTGGTAAATCTACGGGACAATTAGGTTCTTGCATACACTTAAGGAGGGCCGGTTTTGATGTAAGAGGTATATCAATACCATAACATTGTCCGGTCTTTGTATTTGTCAATATTATGGCATCAGAACCATGATTGTATTTGACTTCCCAATTTTTATTGGCATAATCTTCAATGATAGCCTTACACAAGCTTTTCAATTTATTTTGTAAATTTGACATTGAAATGTCTCTCTTTAAAACATAATGCACAACATTTGGTTTCCATCCGAAGCTGATTTTATTGCCTTTATCGTCAATCCTTGTTAACACTATGACTTTAACAAGTGGCGCCTTTTCCTGTAGCTCATCGGCAATTCGAGGGCCTTCTATTTTCCCGTTAAATTCAACATCCAGCAAAACTAATTTTATTTCCGTATCCTCTGATGCAATCCTGATACCTTCATTGCCGGTCTTTTTGAAAATTACTTCATAATCTGTACCACTGAAAATACTGTTAACAATGTTTTTCAATGATTTCCCTGATTCTAATATTTCTTCAGGTGTATCATCTATGCAAAGAATTTTTGCCATTTATTTGTTCCTCTTCGCCTTGAATCTGCTTTCAAGGTATTCCTTAACCTCAACTGCAACTTGTTCCCATTCATCCATGTTTTCCATGATTTTTATTTTTTCATCAATTAATTTTACTATTTCCTTTTCTCCTGTGGAATCATAAAAATCTCTTGCATTTTTCAAACTGCCAATCGTTGCCTTTTTGTCCCCCTCTACTATTTTCAAATCGTGAGTTATAAGTTTATGCTCATATCCTTTAGAATAGTCTGCTACAATCAGTTTCCTGGTAACATGGTCATAAATAGGCTTCAAATTGTTTATGGTGTTTAAGAGTTCTGGCAAATCAAAAGGTATCTGAATGTAGGCATGTTCATCGGAATAATTTATAAATATTGGATGTCTATTTATAAACGAATGCTTGTTTTCTATGCCAATAACAAGTAATGGGTTCAGCGCTTTCTTTTTTGTCCTGAATTCACTCCAGAGCCAACTATCGAAATCCTTGTTGTTCTCCAAAACAAAGATTACGATGTTATGCTTAATTACATTTTTTGAAAGTTCAATATGCCCCACCGCTTTAAGTGCCCTTTTGAAAGAAGTGTACAGCTCTTTATTATCTGAAATTAAAGTTGCCTTTGATGCCATGGGTTTTTGTATTCTTAATCCTCTGTTGATATTTTCACAATAGAATAAAGAAAAAGACCGATTGTTATAATTATGAATGTGAGTATTCCCAAGGGCAAAACAACGAGCATCCAGTCGGTCGGCTTATCTGCAAGCAAAACAATCTCATGCCATTTAACTGTTTTCCCGAAGGGGATGAGTGTTTTTAGAATAATGATCAAATAATGCATAAAGAGATAAGCTGCGCCAAGGATTGCTCCAAACCCCCAGATTTTGAAATTAGGAGAATATCTTTTATTTTCAGTCTCTTGCTCTTTGGGTGTTTGTGGAGCATCTTTTTTTTCAGATGATTCTGGCGAATCTTTATCTTTGGACGAAGATGACGTTGTTTCTTTCTTATTTGAATAAGCACGGAAGTAATTTACCCATAAATCCAGTGCAACAAAAGCTGATATTACTAATAACGAAATGGGAACGTTCGAATCCATATTACATCTCCCTCATTTATTTACTCCTTGTTATCAGTGTATAAAGGTGTGATACAAAAATACCGAGATGGAGAAAGCCTCCAATCATTAAAAACATGGTAATCGCCATAGCGCTGGGATTTTCCGGAAATTGTACGGGTTGTATCCCGAAAAAAATGCTGAACGAGTTGATCATCTGCTTTGAAAATCCTGCTATTGAATCATTATTTTTGCCAAATTCCGCCCCAACCATTGAGCTGATAAACCCGAAAAGTATGGGCCAGAATAAGAGCGCTATTACAAAATACCTGAACGATCCGACCAATGTTTCCACATACAACCGGATAGGATAAATCGGAATTATCCAAGGATTTCTCGTAAAAAACCATTTACGGTTTAGTTTTCTGAAATACTTAAGGCAAGCCTGTTCTTCGTCAAACTGCCCAACTTCTCTGAAAATCCGCATTATTTCGGTTACTATACTCATCCTGGCATTGAGAGACGAGGCTTTCTTCACTTTCGGATGGAACCACTTTGAAATCGTGTGTATCTCTCCCTCAAGTTCCTTAAACCTGCTCTGAACATCGATGTTGTATTCAACTCCGTAGAACATACACTCAGCCTTCACCTCAAATTTGTGTCTTAATGCGATAGCTTCAAGACATGTTGTAGGTGTTTTATACATCAGCAGATTCCTGGCTTCGAGCGCCAGTAAAGCGCCATGAATACAATCCTTAACTGTTATTGCCTTATGATATATCTTTTCAGCCCGATCAATCAGCTTTTCCGAGATGAGGAGCAGCTTCCCGCTGGCGCTGTGCCCCTCTTTTTTTTCATCTCCCGGCACTGCATCCCGCCACTGTCTTTTTGCCTCTGCCCAATAATCCTTAATCAGCCCCGCCTTTTCCAGAAGGTTATACATCCCTCCGCTCGGTTTATAAATCATCTTTATATGTTTGCATTCTTGTTTTAACATGCGGATATGCTCTTTGTTGCTCTTATACCAAGCTATGTGTTTATGCCCTACCGTAACGAATATCCTCTTCTTGACTTTGGCGAAGCCTTCGAATTCTGCGTCCTTTTTCTTTATGTCAGATAGATGAGAATAAGAGTCTTTATCGGGAAAACTTGCAAACAGGTCTTCAAAGACCAAATTAATATTTTTTGTGTTTTTATTTTTTTTATCTTCACCATTTTTGAAAAGTCGTTTCATCATATCTAAAGTGGTAACGGCATAACTTTTATAACCCATTTTATGTGCCAGATACGCATTCATAAAGGCATAAGACGTCTCTTCATCAATGGCTGCTGCAAAGGGCAAATCTTCTGCTTTGTCTGACGAAATGGCAGACTCTGTCGTATCCTTTTTCATCTTCTTTTTAAGCCATGCTCTAAGACCTGATGGATCAAATAGAGGAGAGTACCCATAATAATGTTGATTGAGCAAATACATGCATTTTTCCATTCCCTCCGTATTAAGGGGATTTACAATGTGATCACTGAGCCATAGCAAATCTGTCGATGGGATATTATCGTCCATTGTAATAAATATCCAGTAGACCTCGGGATACATAAGCGTCAGCATCGCGGCGATATCGGAAGCAGCAGGGGTTATCCTGATCGGATCCCATGATTTGTAGTCTTCTGCTCCGGAGATGTCCAGAATTACAGCGGTATGGAGCAGTTTTTCCGGCGGTGCTTGTTCGAGAACAGATGTTATTTCTTCAATGAAGGAAAAAGTGTGTGCATGCTTTTGAGGATCGAATTCGTGTTTAAGACCTTTAGATTCAATACCAACAAATCTCACAAAACGAGAGATGCTGTTTTTCATTTCTTCGGTTTTTGAAAAAACATATAAGAGGGGTCTTTTCATTATTAAAATATTATCCCTACAAAAATATCGCCTACAAAAATGTAGGAGATAATTTCTTCTTCAGCCATGTCGTTAAGAACCCTGCGCCAATCCTTTGTTGCCGGCTGCAATGTAAAGCTCATTACTTCATATCCCCGTTAATTTTCCCTGCAAGCCTCCTCACCTCTAAGGCATTCCGCAAGGGCGCAATACCAGTTAAAATATTTATGTTCAATCTTCAAAAAGTTTTTCTAACGGCTCTTTCAGCATATTGATTATAATCTTTGCCGTCTCAACAGCCCCTTTAGCCTCTTCCTCGGTTATTTCGGCAAAGTCCTGATAATCACCTTCATGCCTTAAATCCATAAGAGACTGAATTGACTTAAAGCTGATTTCAGAGACAATACCTGTTTTTATAAAATATTGATTGAAAAGGGAGATAACACCAGCGTGTTTTGAAGAATCCTTATTTGCTGTTGCAAGAAATGCCCTCATTGCATAAAAGACTGAATAATACGCTCTGTTTACTGCCAATCTGAAATTTTTGCGAGACAACTCATCTGCTGCCTCGTTGAGGGTTGTCTCAGCTCTATCAAATCTATGCCTTGCAAGTGCTTTCTGTTCAGAGGTTAGACCCATATACCATCTTCCCTTACAGCCCTGCCGAAAGGCGAGGCTTTTACTACAGGATTCTCCCATGTAGCTTCATCGTATCTTATAGTAGAGATAATCACATTATGTTTTAAGTTCTCTTCGGCTGCCAACCCTGAAATTGTCTTTTTTATTTCCCATGAAAGCTCCTTAAGCACTATTAATATATCTATGTCCGACTCCTCGCCGCTTTTCCCGCTGATTTTAGAGCCAAACAAAACAATTCCCCGAATCATTGAGCCGAATCTCTCTCTCAAAAGTCCTGTAAATTCCAAAACAGCTTCCCTCTCTTCAGTTGTCAACATTGAGAGCTTTTCGATATTTTTGTTCTTTGATAATATCTGTTCTATCTTGTTCATTTTTGTTTACAAGCCTCCTCACCTCTAAGGCATGAGGCAAGGGCACAATACCAGTTGTGAAAGGATTCATAACCTA
>Ga0256839_1001190_pt1 | contig 32206 bp, 30 predicted proteins | sample 354166metaG_FD_185968 | JGI IMG/M metagenome (GOLD analysis project Ga0256839, IMG submission 185968) | Hydrothermal vent microbial communities from Mid Atlantic Ridge, Atlantic Ocean - 354-166 | ecosystem: Environmental > Aquatic > Marine > Hydrothermal vents | place: Atlantic Ocean: Mid... | reverse complement strand
GTCCTCCGCGTGCCCGGGGCGACCGGGTATCTGGACACGAACTACGAGGGCAAGGCCGAGGCCGCCCTCCGAGCCCTTCGGGAAGGGGACGATTTGGTGTACGTCCACGTCGAGGCCCCTGACGAGGTGAGCCACGAGGGCTCCCTCGAGAAGAAGCTCCAGGCGATCGAGGACTTCGACGCCCGGATCGTGGGGCCGATCGTCGAGGGGCTTCAAGCGTTTGAGCGCTGGGCGCTGTTGCTGCTCCCCGACCACCCGACGCCCCTCCGCAAGCGCGTCCACACCTCCGACCCCGTGCCTTTCGCGTTGGTGCACTCTTGGGACTCGCACGCGCAGGAGCGCGGTCGGGTCTATGGCGAGCGGGCGGCCCGGGAGACGGGCGTGAGGGTGTCCGAGGGCTTTACGCTGATCGGGCGATTACTGGAAAGCCCGCGATAAAGCCAGCTCAAGGACCGGTTGACCGTCCCCCCTCGCACGGTAGAATAGGGCGAGCTCGAGGGGAAGGAAAGGAGGGCAGGGAAGGATCATGGTCCCACGCAATTCGCTCTTCCTCACCTCCCTTGTAGGGATTTTGCTTGTCGGGCTGGCTGGGTGCGGTTTCCCCTTTCGATCCTCCGAGCCGACGACGAGCGCGCCAACCCCAGCGGGCTCCCTCTTCTCCTCCGGATCGGACGTCTTCCGCTCTGCTCCGGATGCCCTCCCAGACCGTGATCTCTGGGCGGCAAGACGATGGCTCGAGCGACATGCCCGGGAACTGGGCGTTCAAAGCGTAGAGTACAACTATGTCCAGGGCCCTCAGGGCCCCATCCCCGGCTCGGGAGTCGTCCTCGGCCTGCGCTACGAGGAGGACGGGGTCTACGGCCTCATCGTTCGCGAGGGGGACGAGCTCGACGTGGAGACCTTGCGCTGGGCACGGATAGGAGGGTACGACGCCCCAACCGGTCACTATATCTACGAAATTTGCTGGCCCGGACCGCTGCTCTTTGAGGGCCAAGGGCTTCCCCCTCGGTGGGTCGAGCGCTTCCCTTCCGGGGAGTATTGGGAGGACAAACTCGTCTGTGAGCAGAGGGAGATACGCTTGGAGACGGCTCGATTCCTCTTTCCGGAGGGACGCATCGAAGAAGCATATCATAGCCTTCCTAAGCTGCTTACCGTCAAAGAATACGTCAAGCCCAAGGTCGACGAAGAGGGCGATGATGAGAGCGAGGGCCCTCTTACAGCCTCCCAATTGGCTCCCGGCCCGATCTTCCCTGAACCGGAGCTTCCTGCTATTATCGTACATTCAGCGGAGAGCGGTTGCGTGGGAGGATTCGTTGTCACGTGGGTGAGTCGGTGGATCTGTACCGTAGGGCACCCCTTAGGAGGTTGTTTAATCGGGGTGTTCAACTCCCAACACGCCCTCTTTCCCATTCGCTGTGAGGGTGGAGGGCCTCAGCTCCTGGGCTAAGGGGAGGAGGAGCGGACGAGCCGGAGGGCCACGGAGTTGATGCAGTAGCGCTTCCCCGTGGGGGGCGGCCCGTCGTCGAAGACGTGGCCCAGGTGGGCGTCGCAGACCGCGCACTTCACCTCCACGCGGTGCATCCCGCCGGTCCAGTCGTCCACGAGTGTGATGCTCTCCGGGGAGGCCGGTGCCCAGAAGCTGGGCCACCCCGTCCCCGAGTCGAACTTCTCGCTCGAGCGGAACAGCTCGTTCCCGCAGCAGACGCAGACGTAGATCCCTTCCTCGTGGCAGTCCCAGTACGCGCCCGAGAAGGGCGGCTCCGTCGCCCCCCGGCGGCAGACGGCGTACTGCTCCGGGGTAAGGATCCTACGCCACTCCTCGTCCGAGCGCTGCAGGCGTCGAATGGGTATCGCCTCCTCCAAGCGGGTCCGAAGCGGGGAAAGTATACGCGCGGACCCGGATCCGCGTCAACGGCAAAAGAACATCGGGGTGGGGCTTGGGCGTCCCCACCCCGATGCCGTTTCGTCGGGAAGGTGGTTACCGACTCGCTTCTCCCAGAAGGAGGGTCCAATCCCCTGCCGTTTCGCCTTCCGGATGCGCCCCTGTGCTGCAGGGTGTGCCGTCGGAGACCCCTACTGGATGATGAGGGGTGCGCGCTGCCCGGCCTCGTAGTGACCCGGCATGAAGCAGGCGATCTCCCATTCACCCCTCCGGTCCTCGGGGATCCAGATGTGCAGCGTAGCCGACTCGCCCGGCAAAAGGTGCAGACCGAGGAAGCCCGGCGCTCCCTTCTCGCCGTGCTCGCCGAAGAGGTTCTCCTTGTAGAGGCGGGCCTCCAGGTCCGGATCGCGCCCGAAGTGGACCTCGTGCTCCACGGCCCCCACGTTCTCGAAGCGGATAAGATGGCGCTGCCCGGCGTGAATCGTGATGGGCGCGTTCTTCTCCGCCTCCACCTCCTCGCCGTTGATGCTATGGACCTGGAAGTACATCTCGCCCATGTGGATCTCCAGGTCCATGATGCCTTCTCCCTCGTGGGCCCAGGCACGTCGTCGCGTGGGAGGCGCCGTCGTCAGGAGCACCCCTCCCAGCGCTGCCGCTCCGGCCGCCTTGAGCAGTTCCCTGCGCGTTATAGGATTCTTCCGCATGATCCTTCCTCCTCCTTTCGGGATTCTGGGTCCTGTCCGCTCGGGTAAGCGTGGGCTCTCGGTCCGTCGAGCCCTAGGGCTAGGGTTTGACCCTTTGGCTTCCCGTCGAGCACACGATATCGTAGGAGCCCTCCCCTGCATAGAGGCAACCGTCCCTAGGGCGGTAGGGACAATTGTCCCATCGGGCGCGGGGAGCCACCCGGAATTTCGGTATAATGTCCTTATGGTGAGGTTCTGGCGTCGATCGCCCCGCGAACAGGTTTCGTTCTTTCGGCTGATCCTTCCCCCGGCGATCTTCGTCGTCGTAGCGTTGTACCAGCTCTTCTTCGTGCGAGGCGTTCACCGATGGGGGCTGCCGTATCACTTCGGCTTAGAGATCCTCTTTTACGGCATAGTGGGCCCGGTAGTGACCTGGGGCGTGCTCGCCTGGATCGAGCGCCAGCTGGCAGCGAAGGAACGGGCGGAGGAGCGTGCGGAGGAGGAGCGTCGTCGCCGGGAGCGGGCCGTGCGCGAGGAGCGGGCACGCATCGCCCGCGAGATCCACGAAGGGGTCGCCCAAAACCTCTACTTCCTAGGGCTCCAAATGGATCTCTGCCGCCGACTCCTCCTCAAGGAGCCGGAACGCGTGGACAAGGAGTTGGAGGGCCTGCAGGCCCTCCTGCAAGAGTCCTTACAGGATCTGCGACGTCTGATCTGGGCCCTGCGCCCCCTGGAGTTGGAAGAGTTTGGCCCCTTCGAGGCCGTCCGTCGCCTCGCCTCCGACCTGAAAGCGCACACGGGCCTCGACATCATCGTGGAAGTGCGGGGCCAGGAGAGGCGCTTCTCCCCCGACGTAGAAGGGGCACTCTACCGCATTGCCCAAGAAGCACTGCACAACGTAGCCAAGCACGCCCAAGCCCGAACGGCCAAGGTCCTCTTCGAGATCGCCCCGACCCATGTGAGGGTAGAGGTACGAGACGACGGCCGAGGATTTGACGTCTCGAAAGCCCTACAAAAGACTCAAGGGCTGGGACTACACCATCTGCGCGAGCGGGTCGAGGAACGGGGCGGCTCCTTTACGATCGAGTCCTCCCCCGGAGCGGGCACGCGCCTGCAGGCCCTCCTGCCCTTGGGAGGAGAGGACATCTGCACCGAGGCCTCTCCCCCTCTCCCCACGGTGGGGAAAGGCCCCCCGGGAGGTCCAACGTGAGAGAACGGACAACGGGCACCTTGGAGGTATTGATCGCGGATGATCACCACCTGGTCCGTCAAGGACTGGCCCAGCTCCTGGGGGCGGAGCCGGACATCCGGGTGGTGGCCCAGGCCGCCGACGGCGAGGAAGCCGTGGAGAAAGCGAAGCTCTATCGGCCCGACGTGGTGCTCATGGACATCCACATGCCGCGGCTGGACGGCATCGAGGCCACCCGGAGGATCACCGAGCGCTACCCCGAGGTGAGCGTGGTGATCCTCACGATGTACGGGGACGAGGAGCACCTCTTTGAGGCGATCAAGGCCGGGGCGCGGGGGTACGTGCTCAAGAGCGCGAAACCCGAGGAGCTTTTGCAGACGCTGCGGGCCGTCCACCGCGGGGAGGCGTGGCTCGAGCCCTCCCTGGCCCACAAGATGCTCGAGGAGTTCCGCCGCCTCAGCCGCCCTCCCCTGCGCGAGCTGCAGGGGGAGATCGTGTACCTCACCCCGCGGGAGCGGGAGATGCTCGAGCTCTTAGCCCAAGGGGCGAGCAACCAGGAGATCGCCAAGCGGCTAGGACTGGCGGAGAAGACGGTACGCAACCGTCTGTCGCTGGTCTTCCGCAAGCTGCACGTGAACAACCGCACCCAGGCGGCCCTCAAGGCGCGGGAAGCGGGGTTTATCGCAAATGACCAGGAAGAAGCGTAACGAACGGGTCAGTACACATCTCCTCTTGGCCCGATAGCCCGAACGTAGACGATCCGATCGTCGGAAAATACGGAATAAACAACCCGCAGCGGACCCACCCGATAACGATAAAGCCGGCCAGTTCTCCTCGAAGCCTCTTGATCCGGGGATGCGGAGGGAAAGGAGCCCTCTCCAAGTCCTTAAAGCAAATCTCTAGTTGTTTGGCGATCTTGGGAGGGCACCTCTCGTAATAGGTTCGAGCGGATCGGGAAAGTCGAACCTCATACGTCCCGTCGTTGGGCATCGCGCCAGGCGACTGTTCTCCCCCGCTTCCAATCCTCCTCGGATTGACGGATTTGCTCCATGAGGTCCCTATCGCGTAGGACTTCTGCCGTAGCTTCCCACTCGCTTAGGCGTTCCAACAAGGGCTTGAGATCCCCCAAGACCTCATCCGGAAGCTGGTCGATAAGCGCTTTGACCTCGTCCTTGAGCTTCGCCATCCTTCGTCCCCAACCTTAGGTTAGGGAGCCGTCACCAGCTCCTGCTCCCGCTTCTCCTCCGCCGCCTTGCGCTCCTGGACACGCTTGATCATCTTGAGGCGGAAGATCTCCTCGCGCTCGGCCTGCTCGAGGGCGTCTTGGATGTAGCGGAGCTTCGCCTGCAGCTCGGGGATGATCGTCTCCTCCAAGGCGTTGATCTTGCGGTTGAGCGCCCCCATCTCCTTGCCCACGGTCTTGAGGTTGTGCTCTAAGTGGGCGATGTCTAACATCCGGTCGAGCAGCGCCTCCGCCGTGGAGGCCACGGCCTCGATGCGGCTGCTGATGCTCGCAGGACTGTAGCCCCGGGAGAGGAGATCCCGCCGGAGGGCCGAGTGCTTCATGTGGAAGATCTTCGTGCCCATGACGTTGTCCATCGACACGTCCAGTTCCACGTCCTGGACGGTGGCCAACGCGAGGGAGCGCACCGTGACGGTCCCGTCCCGGGCGCGGGTGAGCGCGAGCATGTCTTTTAAGTATTTGATGTCTTTAAGGAGCGCCTCCCGCTTGCCCTTGTACTGGCGCACCATCTGCAGGAAGCGCCCTAAGAGGGCTTCTTTCTTCTTCTCTAAAATATCTTTGCCCTCGAGGGCCGTCTTTAAGTCCCTGCGGGTGCGCAGCAGCTCGTCGCGGGTCGCCTTGATCGTCTCCGAGGCTCCGGCCATGGAGGATCACTCCCCTCCGGCGGCTCCCGCAGCGCCGGGCGCGCCCACGGGCTCAGCCTCTCCCACCGCCGCCCGCTTGGGCATGTACTTCTCGATGTACTTCTCCTCCACGCGGCGCAGCTCCGAGCGCGGCACCTCCGCCAGGAGGTCCCAGCCCAGGTCCAACGTCTCCTGCAGGGAGCGCGGCTGCTCCCCCTGGTTGAGGAACTCCTGCTCGAAGCGCTCCGTAAAGCGCAGAATTTGCTTTTCCGTCGCGCCCAAGCCCTCGCTGCCGATGATCGCCGTGAGCTTCTCTAACTCCTTCCCCTGCGCGTAGAAAGCGTAGAGCTGGTCGGCGAGCTGGCGGTGGTCCTCTCTCGTCTTGTCCTTCCCGATCCCCAGGTTCATGAGCCGCGAAAGACTGGGGAGCACGTCGATGGGCGGGTAGACCCCCGCGCGGTCCAAGGGGCGGCTCAGCAGGATCTGCCCCTCCGTGATGTAGCCCGTAAGGTCGATGACGGGGTGGGTGATGTCGTCGTTGGGCATGGTGCAGATGGGCATCTGCGTCACCGAGCCGGGCTGGCCTCGGATGATCCCCGCGCGCTCGTAGATCGTCGCCAGGTCCGTGTAGAGGTACCCGGGATACCCGCGCCGACCGGGGATCTCCTCGCGGGCGGAGCTGATCTCCCGCAAAGCGTTGGCGTAGTTGAGCATGTCCGTCAGGATCACCAAGACGTCGCGGCCCTTGTCGAAGGCGAAATATTCCGCGGTGGTGAGCGCCAGCCGCGGGGTGAGGATCCGCTCGATGGCCGCATCGTCGGCCAGGTTCAGGAAGAGCACGGCGTTGGCCAGCGCGCCGCTGTCCTGGAACTCGCGGTAGAAGTAGTTGTATTCCCGAGAGGTGATCCCCATCCCCGCGAAGACGACCACCAGGTTCTCGCCCGACTGGCGGATCACCTGGCGGGCGACCTGCATCGTCACTTGGTTGAGGGGCAGCCCGGGCCCGCCCCAGATGGGGAGCTTCTGGCCCTTCACCAGGGTAAACAGAAGGTCAATCGCAGAGATCCCGGTCTCGATCCAGTCGCGGGGCTGCTGGCGGCATACGGGGTTCATGGGGCTTCCCGTGATGGGGCGCTCCACCTCGGGATAGACTTCTCCCAGCCCGTCCCGCGGGTTCCCCGAGCCGTCGAAGACCCGGCCCAACATGTCCTCCGAAAGGCCGATCTTGACGATGTCGCCCGTGAAGAAGACGGCGGTGCCCCTGCGGTCGAGTCCGTCGCTCCCCTCGAAGACCTGGACGATGATCGCCTGCTCGCCGACGTCGAGCACCTGGCCGCTCTTCTCGCGCCCCTCGCTGTCGACGATGCGGACCCGCTCGCCGTATTTCACGTCCGCGACGGGCTCCAAGAAGAGCAGCGGCCCCTTGATGTCTTGGATCTTTCGGTGGGCTTTCGCGTATAGCTCCGTAGCCATGCTCGAATCCTCCTCAGTAAGGATCTCTCTCGGATGCGCCCGGCTTCTCATGCACGTGAGAAATCTTCCTTCGGATTGTAGCGCAAAGATCGTGGGAGAATCAACCGAAGCGTCCGTAGGGACGGTATCGTGATAGGGCCGTGCCCCGCAGCGGCCAAGGGGTATCGCTCCTCCCAGGGCATCAGATCTCCTCCCGCTTGGGTGCCCGGGTCATCAGCTCCGTGAGCTTCTCCAAGGGGCTGGCCCCCTCGTAGAGCACCTCGTAGACCGCCCTCGTGATCGGGAGGTCCAGTCCCTTCTCGTGAGCAAAGCGATGGATCGCTTCTGTAGCGTACACCCCCTCGGCCACCTGGGTCATGCTCCTCAGGATTTCTTCAAGAGGCTCCCCCCGCCCGATCCGCTCGCCCACGGTGTGGTTGCGGCTCTTGCCCGACATGCACGTGATCACCAAGTCTCCTAAGCCCGCCAGGCCGAAGAACGTCTCCTTCCGCGCGCCCAGCGCCGCGCCCAACCGGGTCATCTCCACCAGCCCTCGGGCGACCAAGGCCCCCTTGGCGTTCACCCCGAACCCCAACCCGTCGGAGGCCCCCGCCGCCAGCGCGATCACGTTCTTGATCGCCCCTCCCAGCTCCACCCCCACCACGTCGTCGCTCGTGTAGACCCGAAAGCGCTCCGTGATCAGGACCCGCTGCAGCTCTGCGGCCCGCTGCATGTCCCGCCCCGCCAGCACCACCGCCGTCGGCTGTCCGCGGGCCACCTCGTCCGCGAAGCTCGGACCCGACAGCGCGAACACATGTTCGCTTTTCAGCTCTTCCCGCAACACTTGCGTCATAGCGATGAGCCCCTCGTTGAGGCGGGGGTACTCCAGCCCCTTGGTGAGGCTCACATAGACCCTTTGGGAAGATTTCGTTCCCAGGGCTTCCCGCAAACGCCGGGCCGTCTCCCGCACCGCGAACGAGGGGACGGCGAAGAAATACGCCTCGCAGTCGAAAAGCTGTTCCCAATCCGCCGTGGCCTCCAAAGAGGAGGGCAGGGGGATGCCTTGCAGATAGCGGGGGTTCTCGTGGTGCGCTTGGATGTGCTCGGCGAGCTCGGGGTCCCGGGCCCAGAGCGTAACCCGATGGCCCTTGCGGGCCAACAGGGCCGCCATGGCCGTCCCCCAGCTCCCCGCGCCGAGAACGGCGATCGTCCGCGCGCCTTCGCGGGCTGTAGGGTTGAGGTTGAGCACGATGCCCTCACAAACCGCACTTTGGCCCTGCAACCGGGGAGCGAGAAGCTAAGGGCCCTCGGAACCCGTCCCTGCGCCGACGGCCTCCTCTTCGGGGGTCTCCGGGAGATCGCAGGGGCAAAGCTTGCCCAGCATCGTCCGGAGCCACTCCTCGGCCACCGCGATGTCGTTGCGCACCAGGCGCTCGTGCAGCTCGGGGAGGAGGGGCCGTACGCCCTCGGCCAGCTTCTCGAGCAGGGGCTCCATGAGCACGGCCTCCGGCGTGTCGGGGGAGACGCCCGCTTCCTCCAGGAGCGCTGCAGGATCGGTCTCCAGCCGGGCCTCGAACTCCTCGAGGGCCTTGAGCGCTTCCTCGTACTCGTCCCGGGAGGCGTGCGTCTCGATCCGGTCCAAGAGGTTCTCGAAGCCCTCGAGCACCCGGGCGCTGGCCTCGGCGAAGCCGGGGAGCAGCTCGCGCAGCCCTTGGACCTCGCGGCGCACCTCCGTCAGGGAGGGGAACCAGTCCTCGACGATCACATAAGGCGTAAGGCCCACGTCTTGCACGGGCCGACGGTGGGGGGTGAGGTACTCCGCGGTGGTGAGGATGAGCATCGAGCCGTCGCTTAAGGGGATCGGCGTCTGGATCACGCCCTTCCCAAACGTCGGTCGCCCGAAGAGGACTCCCAGTTGGTTGTCGCGGATCGCGGCGGCCAGGATCTCCGAGGCGCTGGCGGTCCCCTCGTCCACGAGCACCGCGATCGGCCAGTTGGGACGGCGGTTGCCGAAGCTGGTGTGGATGCGCTCCCCCTGGCGGGTCCGCTCCACCAGGATGGTCATCCCCCGGTCCAGGAAGAGGCTGGCGATCTCCTTGGCCGCCTGGAGGAGCCCGCCGCCGTTGCCCCGAAGATCGAGAATAAGCCCTTGGATGTCAGAGGATTCCCTCTCCAGCTCGGCCAGCTTCTCTCGCAGCTCATCGGGGGTCGTCCCGCTGAAGGTGTTGAGGCGCACGTACGCGATTTGCGGGCCGAGCAGCTTCGTCTCCACGGAGGGGATCTGGATGCGCTCGCGCACGATGGTGATCTCCTCGATGCTCCCGTCCAGGTGCCGGACCTTGATCGTCACCGAGGTCCCGCGCGGCCCCCGGAGGCGACGGGCCGCGTCGTCCGTGGAGAACCCTTGCGTGCTCTCGCCGTCGATCTCGAGGATGGCGTCCCCGGCCCGGACCCCTTGGCGCTCGGCGGGCCCGCCCTTGATGGGGGAGATCACGACGATCTCGCCGTTGCGCAGCCCGATGTACGCCCCGATCCCCTCGTACTCCCCCTCGATGCTGATGGTAAATTCCCTATACTCCTTACGGGTATTATAGCGGCTGAAGGGGTCCTCCAGCCCTTGGATCATCCCCCGGATCGCCTCCTCGATGAGCTTTTCCCCGTCGAGGCGCTCCGGCTGGTAGAAGTTCTGCTCCGTCTTCTGATAGGCCTCCCACAAGCGCTCGATCAGCTCCTCGCGCGTGAGGGGCTTCGTCGGCTCTTGGGCCTGGAGCGTATCCGTCGAAGTGGAGAGGGAGTTCGAGTCGTTCGAGTCTGGGGGAGAGGCCGTCGGGGTCGGGGAGGTCGGGGAAGCCCCTTCGGAGATCGTCGTCTCCGTCGCTTCCGGGGACGGAGAGCTGAGGAAGAAGCCCTGCGCCAGCAGGGCGGCTCCCAGCAGGATGAGCCCTACGGCGAGCCACAGCACGAGTTTTCGTTCCATCGATGGACCTCCTAGAGGGATCGGGGTTCGCCCTCGCATTATAGCGTGGCTCTTCTCCCGTTGTCACGCCTTCTGCTCTATGCCTGCAGAGGAGAAGGGCTTGCCTCCCGGAAGAGAGGACCCTACACTCGCAGGTGCTATGCTCCACCACCTCGAGGGGCGGCTCGTCGAGCTGGCCGACGACTCCGTGGTGCTCGACGTCGGCGGCGTCGGGTATCGGGTCTACACCTCGCGCAAGACGCGCGAGGAGCTCTTCTCCGCCCGGCGGCGGGACGGAGCCGCAAGCGTAAAGCTCTTCGTCTACCTCCAGATCCGGGAGGGGGACCTCGCGCTCTACGGCTTCAGCACCCCCGAGGAGCGGGAGCTCTTCGAGCTCCTGCTCACCGTGGCCGGAATCGGGCCGAAGGTCGCCCTCTCCATCCTGTCGGCCACGACGCCCCAGCGGTTGCAGGAGGCCATTTTGAAGGGCTCGGCGGCGGAGCTCTCGGCGATCAAGGGGATCGGGAAGCGCACGGCGGAGCGGTTGATCGTGGAGCTCAAGGAGAAGGTGGCCCGGCTCCCGCTGGGGGCTCCCGTGGGCACTCCCCGGGACGAGCGGGAGGAGACGGCTTTGCGGGCCCTTACGCGGACGCTGGGGTTCCGGGAGTCGGAGGCACGAAGGGCGCTGGAGCGGGTCCGAGAAGAGTACGGCGAACTCTCCACCGAGGAGCTCATCAAGCGGGCGCTGGAGCGGCTCAGCAAACCGTGAGCCTGTAGCATGACATGAACGCGATCGTCTTCCACCCCCGCTGCTTGGAGTACGGGGCCCCGGGCCACCCCGAGAGCCCCGAGCGCCTCCGGCGGGCTGTTGAGTTCTTGAACTCTCAGGGCGGGTATCGCTGGGAGGAGCCGGAGCCCGCCTCCGAGGACGATCTCTTACGAGTACACACCCAAGAGCACCTAGAGCGCGTGAAGAACTTAGAGTTCTACGACCCAGACAGCCCGCGCTACGAGGGCATCTACGAGTACGCCCGCCTTGCGGCGGGCGGAGCCCTTCTTGCCATGCGCCTAGGGGGCTTTTCGCTGATGCGCCCGCCGGGCCACCACGCCGGACCTCAAAGGGTTGCCGGGTTCTGCTACTTCAACAACTTGGCCGTAGCGGTGCGCGCTTCGGGGAAGCGCACCCTGATCGTGGACCTCGACGGCCACCACGGCGACGGCACCCAAGAGATCTTCCTGGGAGATCCCTCTGTGATTTTTATCTCGCTGCATAGCTCGCCCAACTACCCCGGCACGGGGCTTCGACACGAGGGGAACTGTTTCAACTACCCCTTGCCCTTCCGCTGCGGGGAGGCCGCCTATCGGCAAACCCTGGAGCGAGCCCTGGGCGCCGTGGACCTCGAGGGCATCGAGCAGCTGGCGATCTCTGCGGGCTTCGACACCTACGAGCGCGACCCCCTCGCCTCCCTGGGGCTCACCACCGAGAGCTACGTTCGCATCGGGAGGCTCTTAGCCGAGCTGGAGCGGCCCACGTTCGCGGTGCTCGAGGGCGGCTACGACGTCGAAGCGTTGGGGCCGAACGTCCACGCCTTCCTTCAGGGGCTTTGGGCCGGGCAGGGGGGAACTTGAGCGGGATCCCAAGCGATCCGTACCGTCTCATCCCGGATGTGCCACTCCGGTTGTGTCGGCTCGTCGGCCCACGGCACGAGCAGCCCCTGGGGGAAGTCTTCCCACGCGAGTTCGTCTTGGAGTTGAGCCCGGCGGCCCAGCATCCACGCCAAGGGCCGACGCACGTCCCGCGAGTAGACGTTGGCCACGAAGCCCTCATAGGAGCTGAGCAGCCGCCACGAGGCGATCTCTTGCAACGTGTTCTGCAACAGCTCCTCGCAGATCGGCTCGTCTTGGAGGTACATCTCGGCGAACCCCAAGCGGAACTCTCCGCAAGCGGGTCCGCAGACCGGATCGTCGGGCAGAAGCAGGGTCTCTCGGATCTCATACCCCAACACTTCTAGGCCGGCTCTCTGGAGATACGCGAGGCTGATGGAGAGGGCAAGCCGTTCCTCTTCGGGAAGGGTTCCATCCCAGACGGCGTTCCCCAGATAATGCGCATAATCCCGCGGGATCATGAAGTTCTTCCGCACGCGGTCAAACAGATAGAGGGTGATGCGGGTGAGCCGCGGTCGCTGCTTCGCCCTCTCGATCAGCGTTTCCAAGAGTTGACGAATCTCCCCTTCCGTAAGCCTCCGGGGGGCCTCGACGACGTAGCGAAAGACGAGCGACAATCCCGAGGCAAACGGCGCTTCCTGCTTGTCATACAGGGCGACTTGGACGCTCAGCCCGTCCAGCTCCAGCGTCTCCTGGGTGGCCTCGTACGAGACGACCTTGACGGTCACGGTCGTCGTGTCCGCCCGGCCCCGATCGTCCGTGACCGTGAGGACGGCTTCGTACTCCCCCGCGTCGGTGTAGGTGTGCACGGGGGTGGGGCCTTCCCCTGAGGTGCCGTCGCCGAAGTCCCACTCGTACGAGACGATTTGGGTACCGGGCTCGGGACGGGAGCGCGTCCCGTCGAAGGCGACCGTCAGGGGTGCTTCTCCGCTCAGATACTGCAATACGATGGGCTCGGTGGCCAGGGCCTGACGGACGGTGGCGATCGCTTTAGGTCCCACTTGCACCCGGATCGTGATCCCGTCTTGGGCCGTCTCCCCCCGATCGTCGGTGACCGTGAGGGTCACCCGATACTCCCCGCTCCGCTCGTAGCGGTGGGTGGGCGCGGCTTCCTCGCTCGGGGTGCCGTCGCCGAAGTCCCAGCGATAGCTTCGGATCTCGCCGTCGGGATCCGAGGCCTCGGCCCGGAACGCCACTTCGCTCCCCAAGAGCACGCCCTCTTGCGGCTCCGTAATGCGAACGGTGGGCGGCTGATTGGGCTGCGCGCACCCCACCACGAAGACGGCGATCCACCCCATTAAAACCCCAACGAGAAGAGAGTTCCGTCCGCTCATCTCCCAGCCCCCTTGAAGCACCATTGTATCACAACGCGAGGAAGGGTACGAGCATCTCCTCGTCGGTGAGGCCGCCGTGGCGGCCCACCAGATCGAAGTCGTCGTAGGGCCAATACAGAGCTTGAGCCCCCTTGGGGATCACGAGGAGATCCCCCAAGCGCTCGCGGACCTCGGGGTGCTCTCTGCGTCGAGAGGCCTGAGGGCCGAAGAGCCCGGCCTCCAGGGCCTCCTCGGAGCGGAGCACCGCCAGCTCCTCCGAGAAGCGCTTCCGCAGCCCGTCCTCCAGATCGCGCAGTCCGTCGGGCTTCGCGTACAGATACGCCGCGCGGTACTCGCCCGTGGGGCTGAACCTCAGCTTCTTGACCAGACGGGGGTAGCGCTTGAGGTGCACGACCTCCTCCTTGGGGAGCACGCGGATCTGGCCGTGGTCCGCCGTGAGCAGGATCAACGTCCTTTCCCTAACAGAAGGGGCCAGCGCGCCGAGGAGCTCGCGGTCGAGGACGTTCAGGAACGAGCGGAGCTCCGCGTCCCAAGCCGGGGACTCCGGCCCCTGCTCGTGGGCCAGGGAGTCCAACGCGTCCCAGTAGGCGAAGAGAAAGGCCCTCTCCTCCAGGGCAGTCAAGATCTCCCGTACGCGAACGGCCAGATCGGCGGCAGTGTAGAACGGGACGAGGGTGGCCGCTCCTTCGGGGGGGCTGAGCATCCGGGAGAGGCCGCTCCGCACGTACGCTTTGGGGATCAGCACGTAGGAGCGCACCCCTTGGGCGTGGAGCCGCTCGTGGAGCGTGGGGACCCCCAAGAGCTTTCGGGGGGAGAGGCCCATCTTCAGCAGGCGATCCCCCTCGGGGTCGGCTACGGGCTTTAGGCGCAAGACGTTCGCGATGAGCCCCAGCTCCCGCAAGAACAGCCGATACCCCACCAGCCCGTGCTCCCGGGGCGCAAGCGCCGTGTGGAGCGTCGCGAGCGCCACCGCCGTCGTGGAGGGGAAGACGCTCGTGAGGGGCCGCCACTCCCGATGCAAAAGCTCCTCTCCGGGAGTTGGGGAGCGCTCGAGAAAGCGCAGGAGCTGCCGGTAGCCCAGGGCGTCGACCAGCACGAGCACGACGGCCTGCACCTCCCGTTTGGGGGGCAGCAGCCCCTTGGGCAGGGGAGGGTGGAGCGGGGGCACCCCTAAGGCGTCGAGCACCGTGTTCGCGAGGTTCACGAGCGAGTAGCGCGGGAAGTGGGGGAGGACGAACTCCTCCGGAAGGTTGGGTAAGCGATGGGCCCGGATTTCCCGTTCCATCCGCTCCGATCGAAGGGCCATAGGGTTCAGCCGCGGGTCCAGCGCCAGATCTCCCGAAGCGAGAGGGACTTTCCGTACATCAAGATGCCGATCTCGAAGATCTTGCCCGCCAGGCGCACCATGAGCACCGTGGAGAAGAGGAGCACCCCGAGGCTGGTGAGCACCTCCCCTAGGGGCACGTCCGTGAGCGCCAGGCGCAGCATCATCGCCCCGGGGATCGAGGGCGGGAAGTAGCTGAGCACTTGGTAGACCACCGTCTGCGGATCGTTGCTGAGCAGGGGGAAGAACGAGAGGGGCAGCACCGCCGGGAGGACCACGATCAAGCTCTGGGTCTGCTGACCGCTGAAGACGTCCGTCATGGTGGAGCCCATCGCCGCCGAAAACGACGCGATAAACAGATACCCGAGTGCGAAGTACACGAGGAACAAGAGGAGCTTCTCCCAAGGCAGGTACGAGAAGAGCAACCCCAACAGGGGCCAGGTGGGAAACTCCCAGTAGGGGCCTATGACGACTAAGAATGTGAGCCCCACGGCGACCCAGATGGCGGCCTGCACCAGCCCCAGCGCGCCAAAGGCTAAGATCTTTCCGGCGATCAGCTCTCGAGGGGTGAGAGCCGCCAGGACGCGTTCCACCACACGACTCTGCTTCTCGCGGATCACGTTCTGGAGCACAAACGTCCCGGAGAACAGCACCACGAACAGGAACACGAAGGCGAAAGCTCCGGCGATCAAAGCCGACAGGAGTCGATCCAACTCCACGCCCCATTCCCCCTCGACCCAGGGTGTGAGGAGCGTCTCGAGTTCCTCCGGGGTGTTGGCGGGAAACGCGATCAAGCTCTCTTGCAACCCCGGGGTCACCAGCAGAACCGTCACCAGCGTGGAGCCCAACAGCAAGAGGGGGAACAGCACCGTAAGAAACAAGAACTGCCGGTTGCGCAATGTGCCCAGGAACTCCCAGCGGGCAACCTTCCACGTCCGCTTTCCCAGCCCCAATCGTTCGAGGATCATAGCCGGCGCACGACCTCCACGAAGATGCGATGGAGCGAGGGCTTCATAATGCTGATCTCCTCCAGATCCAGATCGTGATCGCCCATCAGGTCGTTTACCAAGAGCTGCAAGAAATCCTTCGGTGGGACGTCCTTGGGGAGGAGAAGCTCCGCGCCCTCGGCGTCCAAGGAGAGGATCTTCGCAGGGCAGGCGGCCTCGATCCGGCGGCGCAGCTCCTCCGACGGCCCACGGCAGGCGAACCGCATCTGCACCACCCTCATCCCGTGGTCCTGCTTGATGCGATCCAAGTCTCCGTAGAGCACCCTTCGCCCCTTGTGAATGAGAAAGACCCGGTCGCAGAGGCTCTCCACCAAGTTCATCTGGTGGGCCGAGAGCAGGACGGTCATCCCCTCCCGTGCGAGCCCGCGGATGAGCTCCAAGAAGAGATCTTGGCTCGGGGGGTCGAGGCCGGAGAAGGGCTCGTCTAACACGACCAGTTCGGGCTCGTGGAGCACCGCGGCGATGAACTGGACCTTCTGTTGCATCCCCTTGGAGAGCTCCTTGAGGCGTCGGGGGTAATACTCACGAAGGTCCAAGCGCTCGAGCCACACGAGAGCCCGCTCGCGGGCGCGCCGGGCGTCCATCCCGTGGAGGCCCGCCAGATACAGCAGGGTCTCCCCCACCCGGCGGTCCTCGTAGAGGCCGCGCTCCTCGGGGAGGTAGCCGATCCGCTCCTTGGGCAACTCTCCCGACGGGCCATCGCTTACCCCCGAGCCCCCGTAAAGAATGCGCCCGGAGTCGGGTCGGAAGATCCCCAGGATCATGCGGATGAGGGTCGTCTTGCCCGCCCCGTTCGGCCCTAGGAGCCCGAAGATCTCGCCCCTTCGCACCTCGAAGGAGACGCCGTCGACGGCCCGCACCCCGTCGAACTGCTTGGTGACGTCCTCTACCTGCAGGAGGACGGAGCTAGCGGCCATGGCGGGAGCGCTTGATCAGGGCTTCCGGGGACGTCTCGAGCAGCTCGGCCAGCACGTCCAGGGGCGAGGGGAGCGGCTCCTGCCAGAGCCACTCGGCCTTAAGACGGAAGCCCGGAATCACATCCGAACGGTAGAACCCCGCTTCATCGGGCTCCACGGGTCGATACCGCCCGCGCTCGTCGAGGCGGTTGAGCTCCACCTCTCGGCGCTCGGGATCGAGGAGCCAGTACTCGGGGATCCCCGAGGCCTCGTACTCCGCCCGCTTGTCCCCGCGATCGCGCAGACGGCTCTCCTTCAAGACGATCTCCACAACGAGATCGGCGGGACCGTCGAGATACGTCTCTTGGATGCGGTCGAGGTGCTCCTTGGCAACGAACAAGAGGTCGGGTTCCCGCCCCCGGCGCAGCTCCTCCGGGAGCTTCATGAGGTAAGGAGCCGTGAAGATCTCGCCCAGATCCCGCTCTCGAACGTACAGCCCCAGCGTGATCGCAAGGAAGCCCGCGATGCGCTGGTGCCTCGTGTTAGCCGGCGAGAGCACGACGACCTCCCCGTCCACCCATTCTGCCCAAGTGTCCTCGTCAAGCCACTCCAGGAACTCCTCAAAGGTGAGCCTGCGCCGAGGGGGCTTTCGCCGCAGGGCCTCGAGTTCGATCGGGGAGCTTGGGGATTGGGGCTTCGTCCTGGGCATAGCACTCCCAGCGTAGCCTTTGGGAGCGAGGCCGTCAACCCTTTAGCGCAAGAAGGGAACGATCAGCAGCGCCACGATGTTGAGCACCTTGATCATGGGGTTGATCGCCGGGCCTGCCGTGTCCTTGTAGGGATCGCCCACGGTGTCGCCCGTGACCGCGGCCTTGTGCGCGTCGGACCCTTTGCCCCCGTGCGCCCCCTCCTCGATGTGCTTCTTCGCGTTGTCCCAGGCCGCGCCCCCGGTGGTCATCGAGATGGCCACAAACAGCCCCGTCACGATGGAGCCCACCAGGAGCCCGCCTAGGGCTTTGGCTCCCAACAACAACCCCACAATGAGGGGGGCCAGCACGGGGATGAGCGCCGGGGCGATCATCGCCTTCTGGGCCGTAGCCGTCACGATCCGCACGCAGCGCCCGTAGTCGGGCTTCTCCTTGCCCTCCAGGATGCCGGGCCTCTCGCGGAACTGTCGGCGTACCTCTTCGATGATGGCTCCTGCAGCGGTGCCTACGGCGTCCATCGCCAGGGACGCGAACAGGAAGGGGAGCGCTCCTCCGATGAAGAGGCCCACCAGAACCCAGGGGTCCGAGAGCAGAAACTGCACGGCCATCCCCAGTTTGTCCTCCAGCTCTTGAGCGTAAGCAGCGAAGAGCACCAGCGCGGCCAAGCCCGCCGAGCCGATCGCATATCCCTTGGTGACGGCCTTGGTGGTGTTCCCCACGGCGTCCAGGGGGTCGGTCACGGCCCGGACGGAGTCGGGGAGTTCGGCCATCTCCGCGATGCCGCCCGCGTTGTCCGTGATCGGGCCGTAGGCGTCGATGGCGATGACGATGCCCGTCATGGAGAGCATCGCCATCGCCGCGATGGCGATCCCGTAGAGGCCTCCCAGCTGGTAGGCGACCAAGATGGCCGCGGAGATGAGCACGATGGGCCAGAACGTCGAGCGCATCCCCACGGCCAGTCCGGCGATGATGTTCGTGGCGTGGCCCGTCACCGACGCCCGAGCGATACGCTGAACCGCCCAGAAGCGGCTCGAGGTGTAGTAATCCGTGATGAAGACCATCCCCACCGTCACGAGCACGCCGAGCACGGCGCTGAACCACAACCCGGCTACGGAGATCCCTTCCACCCCCTGCAGGAGCCAACCCGTAGCGGGGTAGAAGGCGATCACGGAGAGTCCCGCGGCCACGAACAGGCCGCGGTAGAGCGCGCCCATGATGCTCCCGTTGCGGGGCAGCCGCACGAAGAACGTCCCGAGGATGGCCCCCACGATGGAGATCGCGCCCAACAGCAACGGGTAGACCGTGGTCGGAAGCGAGTCGAACTCGAGGAACCCCAAGAGCATGGCGGCCACGGCGGTCACGGCGTAGGTCTCGAAGAGGTCGGCGGCCATCCCGGCGTCGTCGCCCACGTTGTCCCCCACGTTGTCCGCGATCACGGCGGGGTTTCGGGGGTCGTCCTCGGGGATCTCAGCCTCGACCTTCCCGACGAGGTCGGCCCCCGCGTCGGCCCCCTTGGTGTAGATGCCGCCGCCCAGCCGGGCGAAGACGCTGATCAAAGACCCCCCAAAGCCCAGGCCCACCAGCGCGTTGAGGGCCTCCTTCAGCGAGAAGTCCATTCCGAAGAACAGGACCAGGAAGTAGACGGCGATCGAGAGGATGCCGAGGCCCACCACCAGCAAGCCCGTCACGGCCCCGCCCTTGAAGGCCACCGACAACGCCGGGGCGAGCCCCTGCTTGGCCGCCTCCGCCGTGCGCACGTTGGTCCGGACGGCCACGTACATCCCCACGTACCCTGCAGCGGCCGAGGAGACGGCCCCGATGAGGAAGCCCACGGCGGTCGGCCAGCCCAGCGCCAGGAGCAACACCAGGAAGATCGCCACGGCCACCAGGCCGATGATCGAGTACTGGCGATTGAGGTACGCCGCGGCGCCCTCCTGGATGGCGCGGGCGATCTCTTGCATGCGTTCTGTGCCCGCGGGCAGGCGCATCACCTGCACGATCAGCCACCCCCCATAGAGAAGGGCCACCAAGCCGGCCCCGACGGCCAGCCACGTCACAAGCTGCGCAATCTCCATGCGTTCGTACCCCCTATATCCCGTTTTTGTCCTCTACTGTCCAGGGACTCGGTTCGATCTACGGCGTGATCTCCCGTCGTCTCCGCGGGAGAGAGGAAGACAAACAAAGAAAATGAGGTGGCGGTCCCAAGGGGATTCGAACCCCTGTTTCCGGCTTGAGAGACCAGCGTCCTAGGCCACTAGACGATGGGACCGCGTGGATCTAACGCGTCTATTGTACCCGATCGAGCGGAGACGATCAACCGTCGAGCCCTGAGGGAGGAGACCCACTTGTGGGGCGCAAGATCCTCGGGGTCTCGATGGAGCTTGCCGGATCCTGGAGATGCGCTTGGAGCTCCGGGGGAAGACCCAGGACCCGTTCGACGTGCCCTAGGAGCCCGTGGAGCGCCCGTCGGGGGTCGCGCCCCCGGGGATCCTGCAGGGTCGCGATCGCAGCCGCAAGGGCGTCCACAGCGCGACGGGCTGCTTCCGGGTCCAGCCCCCCTGCGCGCTGTAGGTACGCGCGTGTGGCTTCGAACAAGCGGCGCTCCACGTCGCGGGGCGGGAGCTCCACAGCGACCACCGCGATGGGCCCCAACTCCTCGCGCACGCGTCCGAGGGCTTGTAGGACGTCCGCATCGGTGCCCCGGGGGCGGAGGGCATAGTGGACGTAGAGGACTTGCTCCAAGTAGACGGCGAAGGCGATCGAGTCGTCGGCCTGCTCTCGATAGAGGGGCTCCATCGCCTTCCCCCAAGCCCGCTGGAACTCAGGAACCCACCGCCGACGCTGGTACTCCTCGTGCTTCCGATAGTAGAGACAGTCGGGGGGGCAGTCGATCGTCACCGCGCGGTGTCGGCCGCAACACGCAGGGGAGATGAGGCCGTGAAGGGCCGGGCACCGTCGGCGGCCTCGGTCCCGACCGCAGTAGACACAGGTCGAGGATGCCATGAGGAGCCTACACGAACCCGAGCTCCATCCGGGCGTCTTCGCTCATCATGTCGGGGCTCCAGGGCGGGTCGAAGACGAACTCCACCTCTACGTCGATATCCTCTCCGAATCGTTCCTGAATGGCTCGGGTCACATCGGCCTCTAACACGTCGTACAGGGGACACCCCGGGGTGGTGAGCGTCATCTCCACCCGCACGTCCTTCTCGCCCCGAACGTCGATGTCGTAGACGAGTCCCAGATCCACGACGTTGATCCCCAGTTCCGGGTCGATCACGTTCTCCCGAAGGCACTCCCGAATCGCGTCCGGATCCAGCGCCATATCCCTCATTCCTTTCCTCTGGTTTGTCTATTCTGCCGGTGGTTTACGACGACGAGCTTGCCGTCCGAGCCCGCAGCGTCTCGGCGATCCTGAGGAACTCCTGAGCCGCCGGCGATTCCGGGTCGCTTACGACGATGGGCGTGCCGAGATCGCTGCCCTCGCGAACCTTCGGGTCCAAGGGAATACGCCCCAAGAGCGGCACTCCCCGCTTCTTTGCCTCTTGCTCCCCCCCGCCGCGCCCGAAGATCTCCGTGGGCTCCCCACAGCGAGGACAGACGAAATAGCTCATGTTCTCGATGATCCCCCATAAGGGGACGTTTAACCTTTGGAACGCCGTGATGCCGCGGCGCACGTCCGCCAGCGAGACCTCCTGGGGGGTGGTGACGGCGATCGAGCCCGTAAGCTCTACGTCTTGGGCGAGCCCTAGCGGGGCATCCCCCGTGCCCGGGGGCAGGTCGATCAACAGGAAGTCCAACTCTCCCCAGTCCACCCCCTCGAGGAGTTCGCGGATCGCCTTTGAGATCATCGGCCCCCGCCAGATGAGCGCCTCTTCGGCCTCGACGAGCAGGCCCAACGAGATCGTCTTAAGATCGTACTTTTCGATGGGCGCGATCTTGCCTCGCGGACCGAGCCGGGGGCGTTCCTCCCCCAAGTCCAGGAGCTGCGGGAGGTTCGGCCCGTGGACGTCGGCGTCGAAGAGACCTACCCGGGCCCCCTGCCGGGCCAGGGCCACGGCCAAGTTCACGCTCACCGTGCTCTTGCCCACCCCGCCCTTGCCGCTGAAGATCGCGACCCGCTCCCTCACCCCGGGGAGGGAGATGCGCGTCGGCTGCGGAGTATGACCCCGAGCGGCCGCAGCTCGGACCGCCTGCGGGGAAGGAGAGGAGACGAACTCGACGCTCACCGCGGAGATCCCTTCCACCGCGCGAAGCCTCTCCTCGACTTGGCGCGTCAGCTCCGACTTCGAGATGTACGCCGGCTTGAGATGAAGCAGCACCCGTGCCGTCCCGTCCGGGGAGACGAGGACGCGCTCTACCATCCCCGCTTCCACGATGTTCTTGCCCAAGCGGGGGAGGAGAACCCCATGCAGGGCCTCGCGGACCCGTTCGGTCAGGGCGGAAGGGGGTGGAGACGAGAGGGATCCCATAGAGATCAACTCCCGGAGGGGGTCGGGACGGTCGATCGGGATCGGGGTCGAGGTCGAGAGCGGGCCCGAGCACGGCCTTCCGGATCGCGCGCAGGGGAGTTCGATGTCGTTCGGAGCAGGTCATCCAAGGTCGTCTCCCCCAAGGCCCGCTGGAAGCGCTCGTTGATGACCGCCCAGAAGGCGCTGGTGGGGCATCCCTGCTCGATCTCGCACCGGAGCGAGGCATCCAGGCAGTTGACCAGGGCCACCGGGCCCTCCAAGGCCTCGATCACCTCTCGAACGGAGATCTCGGCGGGAGGGCGACAAAGGGAATACCCCCCGCCGCGCCCGTGAGTCGCCCGAATGAGCCCCGCTCCCTTCAGCTCCTGCATGATCTTCTCCAAGAAGGGGTCAGGGATGCTCTGAGAAGCGGCGATCTCCCCGATGGATACAGGGGATTCCTCGTACCGCCTCGCCAGCTCCACCATCGCCCGCAGGCCGTAATCGCTCTTGCGCGTGATCCTCATGTGATCCTCATATGCCGGTGCCGTCGTGCTCGCGAGATGATGGGCCCGGAGATCCCTCGCCAGGGGTCCCACCGGAATCCGGCTCATCGATTGTAGGAAGTCACGGAGGCGCTGTCAACGGTAGCCGGAACGGAGGCCTCACTCTTGCGACTCGGACTCGGGTTCGGAAGGCAGCTGGGATTCCGGATCGGACCCCGTAAGGCGAGCGATGAGGCGTTCGAAGATCCGCCAGATGCTCGAGTCGGAGACGTTCCGTTGCGCGTTCTCTCGGGCGATCTCGGCACCTCGGGCGATGAGTTGAGTGGCCTCGTCGGAGCGTCCCTGGAACTCGAAGGCCATCCCTCGCATCATGAGTTGGGCGTACTCGCTGCCCGGGCCATGGCAGGCCTCGCAGGTGATGTCCAGGGACCGCATCGCCTCGATCAGCTCTTGGGGCGGCGGTTGAGGGACCTTGCCGGTGCGTCGCGCCTCATCGATGAGCTCCAAAACCTCACGGCGCCTCTCGGGATCGGTGATGACTTGTGCGGCAAGGACCTCGGCCAACCAGGGGTGGTTGTACAGGTACATTTCGGGGTTCTCGCTCGTCTTGAACTCGTCGCGGAACCAGCGCTCCACGTGCTCCTTATTCGAGAAGGGGATGTACGACGTGCCTCCGAGCTGAGGGTTGGAGTGACAGGCCACGCACGTGTTGGATCCCACGAACTGCAGGTTCTCCCCGATGGGCGACACGGTCGTCTCCTGGAGGATCTTCTCCCGCTGAGGGTTCTCCGTCTTGAAGGGGGAGTCCCGTTCGCCGTAGCCTTCGGCGAGGAAGGTGTCCCGGTGGCGTTCCCACCAGGCCTCGATCTCTCGGATCTTCGCCTCGCGGACCTCCGGTGGGTCGCTGAAGACGAACCCGAAGTCGGTTCCCGTCATCCAGCGGATCCGCTCGATTCCCCGCTGGCGCTCCATCTGCTTGGGGGAGCGTAGCTGCTCGAGACTCTCCAAGAAGAGCTCTTCGAAGCGGCTGAGCATGTTCTCGTGGGCCCGTTCGGTGGTGAGCGCCAACGGGTCTCCGCCGTGGCAGGCGGTACATCCCACCTGGTCGAGGGGCATCTCCTGGAGGATAAAGAGGTTCTCGTGGATCTCGTTGAGATCTTTGAGCGGGTTGGCCTCGAAGCCGGGCACGCCGGTGTTCGCGTGGCACGCCAGGCACATGTCCGCCAGGCGCCCCGGCTCGGTGACGATCTTCACCCGGTTTAAGTCCATAGAGAGCTCGACCTGTAAGCGATCCCACAGGCTCAGGGACCCCTTTTCTCGGAGCTTGAGCTCCGTCAGGTACGCCCGTTGCCACTGACGCCACTCTTGGTTGTAGTTGTCCAGGGCCACCGCCACGAAGGTCAAGAACAGGACGATCGCCGCTGCGGCAAAGTACTTGCGAACCATCTTTCCTCTGGTAGGGGTCCGGTTATGATCTTGCGGTCTTGCCGTACCCTATCCGCTGCCGTGTTCCCTCCATACTACGACCGGAGCCTTATCCATGCAAGCGAGCCGAGATGAAATCGGGCATTACGATACCAAAGGGAAGCCGTTGCAAGCCATGACGCGCGTCACCTCCCCCCGGAGCGGGACGGGGCAGAGGGCCATCGGCTCGCGAACGCCCGCGCCCAGCGGTCCGCCTCCCGGATCGCCTCGAGGGTGAGCTCCGCCGAGGGGACAGCCCGGGCCCCATGGGCCTCGAGGGCAGCGGCGAGCAGGCGAGGGATGCTACCGAAGTCGATCTCCTTGCGGAGGAAGCGCTCCACGGCGACCTCGTCTGCCGCGTTGGCCACCGCGGGAAACGTCCCGCCCTGCCTTCCCGCTTCCACCACGAGCCGGAAGGCCGGATACCGGTCGGCCTTCAGGGCGCGGAACGTCAGCGTAAGGCCTTCGAGCCGCAGGGGAGCCCATCGATGAGCGACCCGCTGCGGGTAGGTGAGCGCATACTGCAGGGGCACCCGCATGTCCGGATCCCCGAGGTGCGCCAGCCAGCTCCCGTCGACGAGCTCGACGAGCGCGTGGACGACGCTCTGCGGGTGGAGGACGGCCCCGATGCGATCCCAGGGCAGGTCAAAGAGCCAGTGGGCCTCGATCACCTCGAAGGCCTTGTTCACCAGCGTGGCGGAGTCCACGGTGATCCGCGCCCCCATCGCCCAAGTCGGGTGCGCGAGCACGTCCTCCGGGGATGCGTGGGCGAGCCGCTGTCGAGGCCAGTCGCGCAGGGCCCCGCCGGAGGCGGTCAGAACCACCCGTCGGACCTCCGACGGAGAGCACCCCTGCAGGAGCTGAAAGAGCGCGCTGTGCTCGCTGTCGACGGGGATCAGTCGGGCTTCGGACCGGGCAAGGGCTGCTCGGACGAGAGGGCCTCCGATGACCAGGGATTCCTTGTTGGCCAGGGCTACGTCGATCCCACGCTCTAGAGCCGTCAGGGTAGGGAGCAAGCCCGCCGCCCCCACGAGCCCGTTGACGACGGTGTCGGCGGGGATGGCCTCCAGCAGCTCGCGGATCCCGTCCTCACCGGCGAAGAGCCGCAGGGATCCCCCGGTTCCTTCTCCTTGCAGAAGGTGCCTCAGTCGGGGGAGGTCTTCGGGGCGGGCGATCGCCACCCCGCAGGGGCGAAAGGTTCGCACCTGGTCGGCCAAGAGGGGCAGGTTGCGCCCGGCAGCCAACCCGACGACCTCTAGGGAATACGGTCGCTCCGGCGAGGCGTTCCAGGCGTGAATGACGGTCAGGGCCTGGGTGCCGATGGAGCCCGTCGATCCGAGGACGATGATCCGCTTGCACGACCTCTCCCTCTCCGGCTGAGGCTCCGGCACGGCCATCCCGTGTGGTAGGGTGCGTGCGGCGCTCCTAGGGGGAAGAGGAGCGCACCGACGTCTGCGGTTGCGGTTCCGGGTCCTGGGGGGGCGTCGGAACGAAGTGGGGCACTTCATCCTTGAGGAGCTCGTCGAGCTGGTCGCCCTCGAGCACCTCGACTTCGAGGAGCTTTTCGGCCAGCTTGCGCAAGGCCGACTCGTTGTCGGAGAGGAGCTGCTTGGCGCGGGCATAGGCTTCCTCAATGAGTCGTTTGATCTCCTCATCCACCAGGGAACTCATCTTCTCACTGAGCTCTCGACTGAGGATGAGGTCCTGCCCCAGGAAGACGTTCCCGTCCTCGCGGCCTAAGGAGAGCGGTCCAATCCGTTCGCTCATCCCGTAGCTCATCACCATGCGCTTGGCGATCTCCGTGGCCTTCTTGAGGTCGTCGTAGGCCCCTGTGGTGACCTCGCCGAAGATGATCTCCTCGGCCGCTCGCCCTCCCAGCGTGGAGGTCAATCGATCCATGAGCTCCTGCTTCGAGTAGAGGTACTTATCCTCCAGGGGGAGTTGGAGGGTATATCCCAGGGCCTCGCCGCGGGGGACGATGGAGATCCGGTGGACGGGGTCGGCCTTGGGCAGGAGCTTTCCCACCAAAGCGTGGCCCGCCTCGTGATAGGCGATCTTCACCTTCTCCTCCTCGCTGATCAGGCGCCCCTTGCGCTCGATGCCGGCGATCACCCGATCGATGGCGTCCTCGAAGTCCTTCATCTCGATGGCGTCCTTGCCCCGGCGGGCCGCCAGGAGCGCCGCCTCGTTACAGAGGTTTTCGAGATCGGCCCCCACGAAGCCGGGGGTGCGGCGGGCCAGGGTCTTAAGGTCCACGTCCGGGGCGAGCTTCTTGTTCTTGACGTGCACCCGCAGGATGGCCTCGCGCCCCTTGATGTCGGGCGGGGGCACGGTGATCTTGCGGTCGAAGCGGCCCGGTCGGAGCAGGGCGGGATCGAGGATGTCGGGCCGATTGGTCGCGGCCAGCACGATCACGTGCTCGTTCTTCTCGAACCCGTCCATCTCGCTCAACAGCTGGTTAAGGGTCTGCTCGCGTTCGTCGTGGCCGCCGCCGATGCCGGCCCCCCTCTTGCGCCCCACGGCGTCGATCTCGTCGATGAAGATGATCGCACCGCGCTGCCCCTTCGTCTCGTCCTTGGCCCGGCGGAAGAGGTCCCGCACGCGGGCAGCCCCCACCCCCACGAACATCTCCACGAAGTCCGAGCCCGAGATGGAGAAGAAGGGCACGTCGGCCTCCCCGGCGATCGCCCGCGCAAGAAGCGTCTTCCCGGTCCCGGGGGCTCCCACCAAGAGCACGCCCCGCGGGATTTGCGCCCCGATGCGCACGAACTTCTGCGGGTCCTTCAGGTACTCGACGATCTCTTGGACCTCCTCCTTGACCTCGTCGATGCCCGCGACGTCTGCGAAAGTGACCTTGGAGTACTCCTTGTTGAAGAGGCGCGCTTGACTCCGTCCGAACGAAAAGGCGCTCGTCCCCTCGCCCTGCATCCTTCGAATCATGAGGAACCAGATCGTCCCGAGAAAGAGCGCCGGCAACAGCAGGTAGAGCAACAGCATCCAGAAGCCGGAGAGGTCCTGCTCCGGCTTGATGCGCACCTCGACGCCCTGGGAGATCAAGCGGTCCGGGAGCTTCTCGTCCAGAGTCCAAGCCGTCGTGTGGAACTTGCTCCCGTCGGTCCGGGTGCCGAAGATGCGAACCCCTTGGATCGTGACCTCTTGGACCTGGCCCTGCTCCACCAAGCGGACGAACTCGCTGTAGGACAGTTCCTCCCCTACGGAGGGGGCACGCAGGGATTGTACGAGCACCACGGCGAAGAGAACTACGAGAACCAGCAGCAAAACGGTGCGGAAGTTCCGGTTTCGCCGCCTCGGGTCGTCGTCTATCCGGGGTCTACCGTTCATCGTAAGTCCGGCCGTTCCGGTCCTTTCTTCGCAGATTCTAAGCGATTGTACCGAGGCGGAAAGGGCTCCTGCAAACGAAACGAGGAGGTTATCCGTCCCGCCCTCGAAGGGCAGCCAGCACCTGCTCTGCGACGCCGAGGCCCGCGTTTCGCTGGGCCTCTTCCGTCTGCGCGCCGATGTGCGGGGTCGTGACCACGCGCGGGTGCGTGACGAGGCGGGGATCCTCCCAGACGTCCGCGGCGTAGCCGGAGAGCCGTCCCCTTTCGAGGGCCTCCCAGATCGCCTCTTCGTCCACCAGGGCTGCCCGAGCGGTGTTGACCAGCCAGGCCCCTTCCTTGACCTGCTCCAGCTGCGTCGGGCCGAGGAGTCCCCGCGTCCGATCGTTGAGCGGCACGTGCAGAGTGATGCCGTCGCTGTCCTGCAGCAGCTTCTCCAGAGATACCCGCCGCAAGGGGAGATGGGAGGGTCCGGCCTCCGGGAGGGGATCGGAGCCCAAGAGGCGCATCCCAAAGGCGTGAGCCAGCTCCGCCACCCGGCTCCCAATCCGACCCAATCCCACGATCCCCAGGGTCTGGCCTCGGAGCTCCCGGCCGTACCTGCGGGGCTTCTCTCGCTCGTAGAACGCCTGCTTGAGGTGGCGATGGAGTGCGATCATGAGCCCTACGGTGAGCTCCGCTACCGCGTTGGCGTTCGCACCCGGGGTGTGAACTACCCGAACTCCCCGAGCGCGCGCGGCCTCGAGGTCGATGTTGTCCAAGCCGGTGCCCGCCCGTCCCACGACCCGGAGGCGCGTCGCCCGTTCGAGAAGCTCTCGATCCACCCGGGTACGACTGCGCACGAGCAAGACCTCGAACGCCCCCACGATCTCCAAAAGCTCCTCGCGCTCGACCCCCGGGCGGTAGACGACCTCTACCCCCGCTTCCTCCAATCGTTGGAGCGCCTCCGGATGGAGTGGATCGCTCACCAGTGCGCGAACCTTCCTCATCGCTTTTCCCCGGTATCCTGAGTCGGGCCGATGGGACGCCTCTTGAACTGCCTACCCCTAGGCCCGTATCCCACAGCAGTAGGAAGTCTGATGTGCCCCCGTGCGCTGCGACCTGTGATATCGTACACTAAACCACCCCGTGCGCTCCACCGTCGTGTCGTGGGGAGAGGAGACCTATGAGCACGCAACCCCATCTTGACCTCTTAGTGGACGAGCTTAGGGCCGAAGAGTTGAAGCAGGAGGCCGTCTATCTCCCCTCGTGGGACCTCACCCAACGCCAAGTTTGGGACATCGAGCTCCTCCTCAACGGGGCCTTCTACCCTTTGCAGGGCTATTTGACGCAGAAGGACTACGAGTCCGTTTGCCAGAGGATGCGTCTGGGAAACGGGACCCTCTGGCCCATCCCCATCACCCTGGACGTCACCCCCGAGTTCGCCGAGGGGCTCTCCGAGGGCGATCGCGTGGCCCTAAGACACCCCGAGGGGATGGTCTTGGCCGTCCTCACGGTGGAGAGCCTCTGGGAGCCCGACCGCCGCGAGGAGGCCCGATGGGTCTTCGGCACGGACGACGAGGCCCATCCCGGCGTCTTCCACCTGCTCCATCAGACGAACCCCGTCTACCTGGGGGGTCGGGTGGAGGGCTTGGAACTCCCGCCCCACCACACCTTTCCGCACCTGAGGCACACGCCCCAGGAGCTCCGACAGATCTTCAAGAAACGGGGCTGGACCCGGGTGGTGGGCTTCCAGACCCGAAACCCCATGCACCGGGCCCATGTGGAGTTGACGAAGCGGGCCGCGGCCCAGGCGGAAGCGAACCTCTTGCTGCATCCCGCGGTGGGCCGCACCGGCCCCGGGGACGTCGACTACTTCACCCGCGTGCGCTGCTACCAGGCCGTTCTCAAATACTACCCCGAGCAGACGACGATGCTGAGCCTGCTCCCCCTGGCGATGCGGATGGCCGGGCCGCGCGAGGCGTTGTGGCACGCGATCATCCGCCGCAACTACGGATGCACCCACTTCATCGTCGGGCGGGACCACGCCGGGCCGCGTAACCACGAGAACGGCCAGCCCTTCTACCCCCCCTATGCCGCTCAGGAGCTGGCCCTCAAACACCAAGAGGAGCTGGGCATCCGGATCCTCCCCTTCGAGGAGATGGTCTACGTCGAGGACCGCGGGCAGTACCTCCCCCGCTCTCAGGTCCCCCAGGGCGCTCGGGTGTTGACCCTCTCGGGGACCGAGCTGCGCCGGAGGTTGCGCGAGGGCCTCGAGGTCCCGGAGTGGTACTCCTTCCCCGAGGTGATCGAAGCCCTGCGGCAGGCCTACTCGCCCCGCTCGCGGCAGGGCTTTACGGTCTTCTTCACGGGGCTTTCCGGGGCGGGCAAGTCCACCATCGCCCAGGTGTTGATGGCCAAGCTCCTGGAGATCGGCACCCGTCCCGTCACCCTCTTGGACGGCGACATCGTGCGGAAGTATTTGTCCCAGGAGCTGGGCTTCAGCCGCAAGGACCGCGAGATGAACGTGCGGAGGGTGGGGTTTGTCGCCTCGGAGATCACCAAGAACCGCGGGATCGCCATCTGCGCGCTGATCGCGCCGTATCGCTCCACCCGCCGCGAGGTTCGGGAGCTGATCTCCCAATACGGGGGCTTCATCGAGGTCTACGTGGCCACGCCCCTGGAGGTCTGCGAACAACGGGACCGCAAGGGGCTCTACGCCAAGGCCCGCGCGGGGCTCATCCGGCAGTTCACGGGCATCGACGACCCCTACGAGCCGCCGGAGCGCCCCGAGGTCGTGGTGGACACCTCCCGGATGACCGCGGACGAGGCCGCCCATCAGGTCTTGCTTTATCTGGAGAAAGAGGGATACATTTGAAATGCATCGAAAAGGGACGCATGGGAAGCCGGAGGGGGGGGATACCGGATGGCCGGGAACATCGTCTACCGAGCCGAGTTCTTCCGGGAGGGAAACGCGTACGTGGGGCTGGCCCCGGAGCTCGGCGTCTCCAGCTTCGGGGAGACCCTAGAAGGAGCCAAAGCAGCCCTGAGAGAGGCGGTAGAGGCCTTCCTCGAGGAATGTGAGAGGATGGGCACCCTGGAGGAGGTCCTGGAAGAAGCGGGCTTCTCCTATCGGGAGGGCCACTGGCTGCCCCGCCAACCCGTGGCCGCCGAGCTCATGACCGTGAGTTCCACCGTATGACAGAACGAAGGATTACCCCCATTCCGTACTCGACCTTGGTGAAGATCTTCGAGCTCGACGGATTTGCCGTGAGTAGACAGAAGGGGGATCATGTGGTCCTCACCAAACCCAGGGTCAAAAGGCTTGTGTTCCTCAAGAAGAGCTCCAAAGAGGTTCCGGTATCTCATATCCTTACCAACCTGACCAACCTGCGGACTGCCGGGATCAGCCGCGAGCGATACTTCCAACTCCTCGACCGGGTGAAGTGAGAATGCTGAGCTGGATACGACGAGGCAAACCCAGGGAAAAGCGCGTCGTCGTCCTCGGCCTCGACTGTTTGGAGCCCTCCCTGGCGTTTGGGGAGTACGCCGATGCGATGCCCACCCTCACCCGGCTTTGCCAAGAGGGCGGCTACGGACGCCTGGAGAGCGTGATCCCCCCCATCACCGTCCCCGCCTGGGCCTGCATGATGACCGGGAAAGACCCGGGCACCTTAGGGATCTACGGCTTCCGCAACCGGACGGATTACGGCTACGAGAAGCTTTCCATCGTCACCTCCCGCGACGTCCGGGAGCGGACGGTGTGGGACCGCCTCACGGAGGACGGGAAGCGCTCCGTCGTGATCGGGGTCCCTCCGGGATACCCCCCGAAGCCCCTGAACGGGTACGCGATCGGGTGCTTCCTCACCCCCAACGCCCGAACGGACTACACCTATCCGCCCTCTCTCAAAGGGGAACTGGAGGAGCAATTTGGAGAGTATCAATTCGACGTGCGAGACTTCCGCACGGACGACAAACGCTGGCTCCTCGACCAGATCTATCAGCTCACGGAGCAGCGCTTCCGGGTGGCCCAGCACCTGCTCACGACCAAGCCCTGGGACTTCTTTATGGTGGTGGACATGGGTCCGGATCGCCTGCACCACGGCTTCTGGAAGTTCTGCGATCCTCTGCACAGAAAACACGAGCCGGACAACCCCTTCCGGAACGCGATGCGGGAGTACTATCGCTTCTTGGATGAACAACTCCAACGGTTCTTAGAGCACGTCCCCGACGACGCGGCGGTCTGGATCGTCTCGGACCACGGGGCCAAGCGGATGGACGGGGGGATCTGCATCAACGAGTGGCTCCTGCGCGAGGGGTACCTCTGCGTAAAGAGGCCTCCCGAGGGCATACAACGCTTCGAGGAGCTGGAGGTGGACTGGTCCCGTACCGTTGCCTGGGGGGAGGGCGGCTACTACAGCCGGATCTTCCTCAACGTCCGGGGGCGCGAGCCCCAGGGGATCGTCGCGCCTTCGGAGTACGAGAGCGTGCGGGACGAGCTCACCCGCAAGCTGGAAGCCCTGGGGGACGAGCGCGGAAACCCGATCGGGACCCGGGTCTACAAGCCGGAGGAGATCTACGAGCGGGTCAACGGGATCGCGCCCGACCTCATCGCCGTCTTGGGGGACCTGCATTGGCGCTCCGTGGGCACCGTGGGCTGGGGGACGGTCTGGGTGCACGAGAACGACACCGGCCCCGACGACGCCAACCACGCCCAACACGGGCTCTACGTCGCCCGGGGGGTTCCCGATCTCCGCGGCGAGCGAGACCTGCACCTCCTCGAAGTGCACGAAAGGCTCCTTCGGCTCTTGGGCGGGGGGACGTAAAGCGGCGAAGGAGTGCTCACGGAAGAAGCGGGCGGCAACGGGTAGAATGACTCTCGTGAAAGGCACTACGCTTGCAAGAGGTGATCTTCCATGGGTACGGTCAAGGAACGCGAGGCCCACGGGCGCAAAGCCCCACCGGGCCCCATGAGCTATGAGTCGTTTTTGGGGTGGCTCGACGAGGACACCTGGGCCGAGTGGGTGGACGGGGAGGTGGTCATGCTTTCTCCGGCGTCGACGCGACATCAAGAGTTGACGGGCTTCCTGGTCAAGGTCGTGGGCATCTATGTAGAGATCCACGACCTCGGCAAGGTGCTCAGCGCGCCCTTCCAGATGAAGACGCACCCCGATCTGCCGGGGCGGGAGCCCGACCTGCTCTACGTGGCCAAGGAGCACCTTGATCGCTTAAAGGAGACGTACTTGGACGGCCCGGCGGACTTGGTGGTAGAAATCGTCTCGCAGGAGAGCCGCCTGCGCGATCGGGGCGAGAAGTTCGCCGAATACGAGGCCGGTGGGGTCCGCGAATACTGGCTGATCGACCCCGACGAGCAAAGGGCCGACTTCTACGTGTTGGGGGAGGATGGCCGCTACGAGCGCCGCCGTCCCCAAGAGGGCGTCTACCGCTCGGAGGTCGTGAGGGACTTTTGGCTCCGCGAGGAGTGGCTCTGGCGGGAGCCGCTTCCGCCG
>Ga0256839_1001189_pt1 | contig 32207 bp, 30 predicted proteins | sample 354166metaG_FD_185968 | JGI IMG/M metagenome (GOLD analysis project Ga0256839, IMG submission 185968) | Hydrothermal vent microbial communities from Mid Atlantic Ridge, Atlantic Ocean - 354-166 | ecosystem: Environmental > Aquatic > Marine > Hydrothermal vents | place: Atlantic Ocean: Mid... | reverse complement strand
GCTTATGAATTACCCGGGTTATATTACAGCCATTATCTAGTCATTATGAGAACTTTGCACGGAAAGAGGGGTTGTGAAACCAATATCATGCACACCACTTCACGCTTCTATCCGAGGGTTAGGGCGCACCTTTATCTTGCCCGGCTCTGGGGTCGTTAAAAATCGCCATCGAAATATTATTTTCACTGCGAGAAATAATCATCGCGATCACCGTGTCCCCGGTGACATTGACAGCGGTACGCATCATATCCAACAGGCGATCTACCCCTAAAATAAGGGCGACCCCCTCAACGGGCAAGCCGACCTGATTAAATATCATCGCCAACATCGCAAGCCCCAGTCCGGGGATCCCGGCGGTACCAATGGAGGCCAATACCGTCATGGCAACAACCGTAAAATAATCGACAATTCCCAGCTCTATTCCATAAACATTGGCAATAAACACGGTCGCCACACCGTGGGTGATGGCGGTTCCATCCATATTAAGCGTTGCCCCCAAAGGCACCACAAATGAGGCGGTCGCACTATCAACACCCAATCGTTTCTCCGTGGTGTGCAGGGTAAGAGGAATGGTTGCATTTGAACTGGCCGTACTAAAGGCCAGCATTTGAACTGAGCGTATTTTTTTCATGAAAATGGCGGGGCTGAGGTGGCCGAACAACTTCAACACCCCCTATGAGAGAGAGGGTAAGTTGATCGGGCGATTGGTGATAACAGTGGCGTGCCGGTTCGCTCAACGCTGAATATCGTTGCCAGCGACATTAATAATATTGAGTTTATTGAGCCTCTAATTGAATACACCTTTCAGGTGAGTGTGAAAATTATCGACACATTATTTACCAGCGAGTAGCTAGAATCCTCTGATTCCAGCGATCCCCTGTGGGAATCCATGCCACACATTATTTTTACACCATAAACTTACCGTATGACCACGCCATAACTCCCTCAATGGACTCTACGGCCACTAATCGCCCCCGCCTCCCCATGGCGATCAACGGTGGCTCTGGCATGAATAGGGCTTACCCTTGGTGAAGAGGGGAAACGGGCAATAAAAAACCCCCGATGCTTGCGCATCGGGGGTTTGATGTTTGGCGTCCCCAAGGGGATTCGAACCCCTGTTACCGCCGTGAAAGGGCGGTGTCCTAGGCCTCTAGACGATGGGGACACAGAGTAACGCTGTGTCAAAGTGCGCTATTGCTAGCATCCGGTTTGCGACCTAGTACAAACCTTCCTTAAAAATAAATGGCGTCCCCAAGGGGATTCGAACCCCTGTTACCGCCGTGAAAGGGCGGTGTCCTAGGCCTCTAGACGATGGGGACACACGGGTAAAACCTGGTGTCTTGGTGGAGCTACGCGGGATCGAACCGCGGACCTCCTGCATGCCATGCAGGCGCTCTCCCAGCTGAGCTATAGCCCCGAATTTGTCTTTCAAGAAACAAAAACAGCACTTCAATTAATATGTTAGCTACCAGTCAGGCGGCCTTGGAATACCTGATTTGGTGTATTTATTGAAGATGTTGCGCATTATACTCGAGCGTTTTTTTTCGTCAATAACAATATGGTTCTAAATGAAATAAATCTCACAATAGCGAAGTCAACGAGGGCTACCGGTACAACATCACCCTTTTTTCTCTATTTTCGCCCAGGAGTCGCGCAGTCCAACGGTTAGGTTGAAGACGGGTTTGTTGTGCACTTGATCTTGATCTAGGCAGAAGTACCCTTCGCGCTCAAATTGAAACCCCTCACCCGCAGTGGCGCTTGCTAGGCTGGGTTCAACAAAGCAGCGGGAGAGTGTGCGTAAGGAGTCGGGGTTGATGTGGTCGGCATAGGTGCTGCCATCTTTTGTGGCATCGGGTGCCGGGTGGTTGAACAGGCGGTCATAGAGGCGTATTTCTGCCGCAATGCCGTGGCGTGCTGAGACCCAGTGAACCACTCCCTTCACTTTACGCCCATCTGCCGGGTTTTTGCCGAGGGTCTCCGGGTCATAGCTACAGTGCAGCTCGATAATGTCACCTGCGGTATCTTTGACCACTTCATTGCAGCGGATGATGTAGCCACCACGCAGGCGCACTTCGCCGCCGGTGACTAGGCGTTTGAATTTTTTATTGGGTGCGACTTCTAAGAAGTCGGCTCTGTCGATATAAAGCTCGGCACAGAAGGGGACGATTCGTTTTCCCATCGCCTCTTGCTGAGGGTGGTTGGCGAGGTGCAGCTCTTCAACTTGGTGCGGATCATAGTTGCTTAAAATGACTTTAAGTGGGTGCAGCACCGCCATACGGCGCGGCGCATTTTCGTTGCGGTCATCCCGAATACAGCTCTCCAGCATTCCCATTTCAACCTCATTGCGCGATTTGGTGACACCGATTCGTTTGGCAAATTCACGCAGCGACTCTGGCGTGTAGCCGCGTCGGCGCAGACCGGCAATGGTCGGCATTCGCGGGTCATCCCACCCATCAACCAACCCCTGCTCGACTAGCTGGGTCAGCTTTCGTTTAGAGGTGATGGTGTATTGCAGCTCAAGGCGTGAAAACTCAATCTGCTGAGGATGGCACTCAACGTTCAAGCTATCAAGGTACCAGTCATAGAGCGGTCGATGATCTTCAAATTCCAGCGTGCAGATGGAGTGGGTTATCCCTTCAATGGCATCTGAGAGACAGTGGGTAAAGTCGTACATCGGGTAGATGCACCACTCGCTGCCGGTCTGGTGGTGGACTACGCCGTGACGAATACGGTAAATAGCGGGATCACGCAGGTTAATATTGGGTGATGCCATGTCAATTTTGGCACGTAGCAGCATCGTTCCATCGGCAAACTCTCCGGCGCGCATGCGCTGGAAAAGATCGAGGTTCTCTTCTATTGAGCGATTGCGGTAGGGGCTCTCTTTGCCCGCTTCGGTCAGGGTGCCACGATACGCTCGGGTCTGCTCTGCATTTAGCTCGCACACATACGCTTTGCCCATTTTAATCAGCTCTACGGCATAGCAATAGAGGGGCTCAAAATAGTCTGATGCGTAGTATGTTTGAGCTCCCCAGTCGAACCCTAACCACCTCACATCTCGCTGGATCGCCTCAACAAATTCGACACTCTCTTTTTGCGGATTGGTATCATCAAAACGTAGGTGGCACTGCCCTTTGTAATCTTCGGCTAAGCCAAAATTCAGGCAGATCGATTTGGCGTGCCCAATATGCAGGTAACCATTGGGCTCGGGCGGGAAGCGCGTCACAATCTTATGGTGTTTGCCTTCTGCCAGATCTTTATCGATGATCTGACGAATGAAGTTGCTCGGCGTTGCACTCTCTTCGCTCATAATAAAACCTTGTAATCTCTATTTATTGATGTGGGCGATGGCCTGATCAATGCGACGCAGTGTCGCCTCTCTGCCTACTAGCTCAATGGTCAAATCCAGGTCAGGTGACGGGTTACCACCCGTCACGGCAAGGCGCAGTGGCATACCGACTTTGCCAAAGCCGATCTCCATTTCGGCGACCACCGCCTCCATCTGCTGGTGAATCGCGGTGCGGTTCCATTCAGGCAGTGCGGAGAGCTTGTTTTTGATGCTCTCCAGTACCAAATTCGCATCGCCCTTAAAGGCTTTTTTAGCGGGTTTTTCTGGGAAATCTGAAAAATCATGGTAGTAAAACTCACAAACCTTGGCCAGCTCTACCAATGTTTTTGCCCGCTCACGCTGCGCTTTTATCACCTCAATAATGTTGGGGCCTTCAGTGGGGTCCAGACCTATATTGCCTAAATGGGGGCTGAGATGGTGAAGTATATGCTCGGGTTCTGAGTTGATAATATATTGTTGATTGATCCAGAGCAGTTTATCCGGATTGAAGGTGGATGCTGCCCGGTTAACATCAGCGACGTCAAATAGCTCAATCAACTCTTCTAGGCTAAATAGCTCTTGATCGCCATGGGACCAGCCCAAGCGAACCAAGTAGTTGATCAACGCTTCCGGCAGAAAGCCGGCATCACGATAAGAGATGACGCTGACGGCACCGTGTCGTTTTGAGAGGCGTTTGCCATCTTCACCCAGAATCATCGGCACATGGGCGTAGTGAGGCGGTTTTGCCCCCATTGCGGCCAGAATATTGATCTGGCGAGGGGTGTTGTTGAGGTGATCATCCCCCCGCACCACATGGGTGATGCCCATATCTAGGTCATCGACCACCACCGTAAGATTATAGGTCGGTGTGCCATCGCTGCGGGCGATAATCAGATCATCCAGTTCGCAGTTTTTAATCACTACTTTACCTTTGATCATGTCATCAATCACCACCGCCCCTTCTGTCGGATTGCGAAAACGGATCACTGGCTCCACCCCTGCGCGGGCTTCAGCGCCTTCACGGCAGAGGCCGTTGTAACGTGGTTTCTCTTTATTGGCCATCTGCTGTTCGCGCAGCGCGTCCAGCTCTTCGCGGCTGCAGTAACATTTGTAGGCCTTGCCTTCATCCAGCAGCTGTTTAATCACCTCTTTGTAGCGATCAAAGCGGTCTGTTTGATAAAAGGGCCCTTCGTCATACTCAAGACCTAGCCATGTCATCCCCTCAAGGATCGCATTAACGGATTCAACACTTGAGCGTTCTAGGTCGGTATCTTCAATACGCAAAACAAATTGACCACCATGTTTACGGGCATAGAGCCACGAATAAAGCGCGGTGCGGGCACCACCAATGTGGAGGTAGCCGGTAGGACTGGGGGCGAAACGGGCACGCAGGGTCATGTTATTAAATCTCTTTTATCGTAATAGGAACAAGCGTCATGTAAAAACCGGGTAGTCGAGTGTCAATGCAGCTCACTCTATTTAAACCCTCGCTGTTCACGAACACGCTCGTATGCAGTGCGTATTTCATGGGATTTGTCTTCAGCCATTTTCATCATCTCAGGAGGCAGACCCTTGGCCGCTAATTTATCCGGATGGTGTTGATTCATCAGCTTGCGGTAGGCTTTTTTCACTTCCGCATCAGTTGCATCATCTTTTATGTCCAAAATTTCATAAGCATCCGTCAGCGCCATTCCCTGCTTACCCGGCTGCCGTTGGTTATGGCGCTCTGCTCGCATCATCGCTTCAAGGCGTGCAATGTCATCACCACTAAAGCCCAAAATATGACCAATACTGTTGATCACCCGATGCTCTTCTGGAGCAATTTCACCATCAGCCAATGCGGCTCGCAGCTGAATTTCGATAAACATCTGCATTAAGTTGCGCTGACGCTGGCCGATCAGCCGTAGCGGTGCCAATACCACCTCAAGGTCAAACTCTGCTGACTTACCTTTGTTAAACAACATCATCGCTTCACGGGTAGCCTCTTCGCTCAGCTGCATCTGCGCCATTACTTGGCGAGCGACGCGAATCTCCTCTTCAGTAATGCGCCCATCCGCCTTGGCGACATGTCCCATCACCTGAAAGGTTGCCTCAAAGAAGGTGCGTTGTGTTTTTTGCAGATGTTTATGCAGCGCTTTTAGCATCCAGCGCGCATAGTGTTTCGATAAGCGACGATCCACAAGATAGCCAATATAGAGGCCAAGCAGCAGGCCAAAAAAGCCGTAGCTGAAAAAACCAATGATCATGCCTAAAATTTTAATCAACGACTGCCCCTTACTCTTTCATTTTTCTTGTGCGTCTGTGGCGCGTATTATGCTGTACATCGTCTATTATGGAAGCCCTGAACAAACCAACCTATAACCGAAGGATATTCTAATGGGAAAGAAAACAGTTATCACTCTATTACTGACTTCTATTTTTCTTGTCAGCTGCTCTGAAGAGCAGCAAAACAAACTCTCGCGCTTGGGCGTTACCTGGCTAGAGGGAAATTATAAAGTGACCTTTGCCTCAGGTGACCACCAAAAGAGCTGGATTGTTGACGACGGCAAGGTAACCAGCGAGCCTCAAAAAGGCTACTACTATTTCTGGGCGATTGAAAATGGCAAAAAAATCTACGTCCAAACCCCGATTGAGCGCAGTTATATTGAAGAACTGCCTTAATAAGAACTGCGGCCTAACCTAGCGATAGCGATCCTCTATCTCATCATAACGGGATTTATCCGCCGGCATCTTTTTCCAGACGCATTCGGCATAACCGTGTCCGGCACGGCTGTAGTAGTCATACGCAAGGCTTGCGCCCGCCCCTTCAAACATCGCCACCTGCTCAGGATAGGTGGCAGCCGCTGTGACCATGCCGGGGTAATTAATCTTGCGCAACTGCCTTACCGCAATATGATTCGCTTCGGGGTCTGGCATACAGAGCACCACGGCCTCAATACCCTCTAAGTGCAAATTTGCCCATAGCTGCGGATCTTCAGCATCGGCATATAACACACGGCGCTTACTTTCACGCAGTTTTTCGACTCGCATCATATCCGAGTCCATACCGATTACCCGCGCCCCTTTTTTTGCAAAGTAGTCGTAGGCACCCGTGCCAACACGCCCCATTCCCATGACCAGCACTCTCGAGTTGCCAAGGCTGATCGGCTCATCATCCGGGTGCACTTCATCATGCTCAAAATATTTTAGCCGCTTCTCCCAGCGCTCATAGAGTCCATGGGCAAAGTGGTTAAGTGGCGCACTGATAATAAAGGAGAAGATAACCGCCACCGCAATGACGATCAGCCAGTCGTTGCTCATCATGCCGCCATCAACGGCCATATTCGCCACAATCAGGCCAAACTCACTGTAGGTTGCTAAGCTTAGACTGGCCAGAAAAGCGGATCGGGATCGCAGCTTGAATAGCATCAACAAAAAGAAAAACAGCGCTGCTTTAAGGGGTAACAGCAGCACCAGCATCAACGCCAGCATGATCTGCTCTAAATTGGGTATTCCCGCCATGCCGATCTGTAAGAAGAACCCCACCAGAAGCATCTCTTTTAGTGACCAGAGTGAGACCGAAAGCTCTGAAGATTTAGGGTGTTCTGCGATCATCGCTCCCATCAACAACGCGCCTAGTTCACCACTCAGCCCCAGCGCTTCAAAACCAGCCCCCCCCAGCACAACCGCCAGCAACATACCAAACAGCACCAACAGCTCACCGTGCCCACTGTAGTCCTGAAGTTTGAAAACCAATGGGCGCAACAGCGGCAGTGCAAACAGGCCAAAGGCCCACACCGAAGGCGCCTCACCACCCAGGGTGCTCAGCAGTGCCACCGCAACCAGATCCTGCACTACCAGAATACCAATGGCAACACGCCCATGGAAGGCGCGCAGCTCGCGTTTGCTTTCAAGCACTTTGGCCGCCACTACAGTGCTCGAAAATGCCAATGAGACTGCAATCAGCGCACCCATTCCCTGCCCCAGCTGGAATACCCAGATCATCACTGCGCCGATCAGCGCCGTGCTAATCAACATGTGCAGCAGCGAGCCTGCAATCACCTCAGGACGAAATAGGGATTTTACCTTTAATTTAAGACCTACGCTGAACAGCAGGAGTAACACACCGATGTGTGCAATCTCCTTGAGAACATCGCCGCTCTCAATGCCATAAAGACTCAACGCCACACCCGCCAGCAGATAGCCAACCAGTGTGGGCAGTCCCATTTGTCGTGCGGCTAGACCACAGACAAAAGCAATTCCAATCCAAATAGCTTCCATATCAAAAATAGACAACCCAATTAACAGCGACCAATAATATACAAAACCGGGCCTTTACACGAAAACTTTTCGCCTTACCCGTAAACAAGAGTTATCGCAAGCTGAAGCTTGCTCCTAGCTATGATTTTACGCGACCACTTGGTCTGGCTTAAACCACGCCAGTTTGCTGTGTAGCTGCACCACTTCGCCGATAATGACCAGCGTGGGTGCTTTTACGTTATGTTTTTGCACTAGCTCAGGCAGGCTCTCGACCGTGCCAATATAAACCTGTTGCTGCGGAGTGGTGCCTTGCTGTACCAGTGCGGCGGGCATACTGCTCTTCATTCCCCGTGCCACCAGCTGCTCACAGAGTGAAGGGAGGCCAACCAACCCCATATAGATCACCAGTGTCTGGTGTGGGTGCAGCAGGCCATCCCAGTTAACATTAAAACTGCCATCTTTCAGGTGCCCGGTCACAAAAGTGACCGATTGAGCATAATCACGATGGGTCAACGGTATCCCGCCGTAGCTCGCACAGCCGGAGGCGGCGGTTATCCCTGGTACCACTTGAAAGGTTACCCCCTGCTCGGCCAGGGTCTCGATCTCTTCGCCTCCGCGACCAAAGATAAAGGGGTCTCCCCCTTTCAGTCGGCAAACACGTTTACCCTGCTTCGCCAAGTCGGCTAGTGTTTGATTGATTTCAGCCTGCGGCATAGCATGATCTGCACACGCCTTACCCACATAGATCAAATCAGCATCACGCCGCACCAAGTCCAGCACCTGTGGTGAAACCAGGCGGTCGTAGAGCACCACATCCGCTTGTTGCATCAGGCGTAAGGCTCGAAAAGTTAACAGGTCAGGATCACCCGGCCCGGCACCAATCAGATAGACTTCACCCTCCGACGGTGCTTCGGGGGCATCCAGCAGTTGCTGCAGTGCCTGCTCCGCCTGTTGCGATTGCCCAGCAAAAACATGTTCGGCTACTGATCCTTGTAGCGCCCCCTCCCAAAACAGGCGGCGTTGATGGGTTGTTGCAAAGCGCTTTTTTACCGGCTCGCGAAATTTTTCTGCCAACGATGCCAGCTTTCCATAAGCCGCCGGAATTAAGGTCTCAAGCCGCGCGCGCATCAAGCGAGCGAGCGTGGGTGAGGCACCACCAGTTGACACCGCCACAACCACCGGTGAGCGGTCAATAATAGAGGGGAAAATAAAGGTACAAAGCGCCGGACAATCCACTACATTGACCGGCAACTGCTTAGCCGTTGCCGCTGCGTGCACTTGCCGGTTCACCTGTTCATCATCCGTTGCCGCAATCACCAGCACCACCCCCTCAAGCATGATGGATTCAAAGCAGCCGGGATGGTAGATAATATCCCCTTGATCAGCCATTACCTGTAATCCGTCACTCAATGCCAGAGAAACCAGCTCGACCGTCGCTCCGGCACGCAGCAGTAGCCGCACCTTGCGTAGTGCCACATCGCCGCCACCCACCACTAGGCAGCGACGCTTTTTAAGGTCAAAAAAGATCGGTAGGAAATCCATACAATTTTACTCGGTAATATTTAATGAATCTCTGATTAAGTCTGGATGAATTTAGGCTGAGAGGGAATTGCTCTCATTTGTTCCGAAATGCGCAGTAATAGTTGTTCTATTGGTGCAATTTTCGGGATAAATGGGGGCAATTTTAGCCAGCATAAAACATTCATGACTTAATCAGAGCTTCCTTAATAAAAGCTTTGCAACCAACTGACTGCAAATGCCTCAATATGTCATATACGCCAAAGATAGAGGCGCGTTCGACGACGATCATCCAGCTCCAGAACTTCATCAGGCTCAAAGCCTTTCACGGTAAAGCTGTTGCTGATTAACAGTGAACCCGGGCGCATCTCCTTACGCGCTTTTACATATATTTTTGGCATCGGCTCGGGTGATAAAAAGCAGTAAACCACATCAAATTGAGACAGATCCAGCTTCCACATGTCGTGTTGCAATAGGGTTATATTGCGCTGTTGGCCGCAGCGATAGCGTGCCAGCCACATCGGCAAGGGTGCAGACTCTACCCCTACAAACTCACCTTGCGGGTGATGTTGTGCAAGATAATTCAGTGTACCGGCCAGCCCACTTCCCAAATCAACAAAGCGGAACGGCTGCTGCTCAGGCAGTAGATCAGAGAGCGCTTGCCAGGTGGTTTGATTACTCAGATAGAGGGGAACGCGCTCACCGGCGCTATTCCAAAATATCAGCAACATAATGACAAAAGCAGTGAAATAGACCCAAGCTGACAGTTGCCAGCTCAGTGCCAGCCAGATGGCCAGTGGTAATAGTAGGTGTAACACCAACCACCAGTTTGCCATACCGAAAGGGCGCGAAATGAGAGCCGCCAGCGCCCCTTGAATCAGCAACAGCTGCCACAGCGCAAGTGATACGCCACCCAAAAAGTAGACCGCACTCACGATAACCAGCAGCGATAACAGCTGAGAAGCAACCGCCGCTGTTAGTGGGCGTTTAAAAACTCTCACCAAACAAACACTCGACCAGCCCTTAACCCGGACAATTCATAAGATTGCACAAAGATTGCGCAGGATATTGGTTTCACAGGGAAATTTCCGAAAAAGCGCCGTATCCGCGATTATGGACGATGGAGGGAATATCTCCTGTGGAATCAATAGAGAAGTGAGATTGTGCATAATCTATGAATTATCCGGGTTAATTCTGACCGCCAGAATATCACAGGGGCAATCATTTATTACCGCAGCGGCTGTGGAGCCTAACAATCGCGCCAACCCATGACGACCGTGGGAGCCGATCACTAATAGGTCTATATTTTGTTTTTCTACTGTCTGCAAAATATCCAACTTTGGAATGCCCATTTTCACCTGCTGCACCACCTCGACACCCTGCAGATGCTTATCGACAAAACGCTGTAGTGACTGCTTGGCATCTTCCATCAACAGATCTTCATCGATAGCAAGCGGTGTCATCGCCATCGGGTCCCCCGAATAATCAAGCATTGGAAGATACTCGGCCACATGCAGCACGGTTAATTGACTACCCTCGGGGGCTAACTGCATTGCACGCTGTGCGACGCATGTCGATGCCTTGGAGAAGTCCACTGCCAACAAAATATTCTGATACATACTCATCACCTCACTCTAGGAGCCTATCGGACTCATCGGTTTGAGTGGCTCTCGGCCATGCTCTCAACACGGCGGCAACCAGGGTGGCTAACGGAATGGCAAAAAATACCCCCCAAAAACCCCAGACTCCACCAAAAAACAGCACTGCGGCGATAATTGCCACAGGGTGCAGGTTAACCGCCTCAGAGAACAGAATCGGCACCAAAACATTACCATCAACAGCTTGAATAATGCCATATACCAGCATTAGATAGCCAAAATCTGCACTGAGACCCCACTGGAAATAAGCGATCAGCGCCACAGGAATCGTGACCACCGCCGCGCCAATATAGGGTACCAATACCGAAATACCCACCAGCGCGGCCAGTAGTGGTGCGTAATTTAGCCCCATCATATAGAAGGCGATGTAGGTCACCACGCCGATAATGATGATCTCTAAAATTTTCCCTCGAATGTAGTTACCAATCTGCCGATCCATCTCGTGCCACACCTCGCCCGCCAAGCGACGCTGTTCGGGCAGATAGGCGGTAAACCACTGCACAATACTCTGTTTATCCTTAAGGAAAAAGAACACCATAATCGGCACTAATATCAGATAGACCAGCACGGTAATCAACACCGGAATCGAGGCGATCGATTTAGAGAAGACGCTCTGCCCAAAGGCGGTAAGATCCGCACGCACACCACTCATCAGCTCACGCACCTGCTCCTCACTGAAGTAGTTCGGATAGGATTCATGCAGTGTTAACAAGCTCTGCTGGCCTTTGGTAACCATGTTAGGCACTTCACTAATTAACTCGGTGACTTGCTGGGAGAGCAAGGGGATCAGGCCTAGAATAGTGTAAATCAGCAGTGCCATGAAAAGCATAAAAACACTTACCACCGCCCACAATCGCGCTACCCCATACTGCTGTAATTTAGCGACCGTCCCTTCCAGTAAATAGGCAATAATCACACTGGCCAGCAGTGGTGCCAGCATATCGCCAAGAAAGATCACCACCACAAAACCAACCAGCAGCAGTAGCGCCAATATAACAGCTTGGGGGTCAGAGAAGTTGCGCTGATACCACTCTTTAAATATATCAATCATGGCACTCGTGCTCCATCAAGGTGATAAGTGCGCGTTTAGTCAGCTTATCAACGTTCACGGCAAGGCGCACCTTGCTGCGAAACACCACAGGGAATCTAAATCTGTAATTATCATGTTGATGGAGCACTGGCTTACTCTTTACAGTGTGTTTTACAGTAGTTGCGGGCAAAGGTGAGAAGTTCATCCATCGCGCGCTGCCTAAATTTTTGCCGTTGGTGTACAAACGAAAAGGGGCGCACCAGCGGTGGGTTAAATGCAATCGCCCTCAGCGTGCCCAAAGCTAACTCTTTATCAAGAGTGGTGCGAGACATCACCGTCACCCCAATACCCGCCTCAACAGCGCCTTTGATCGCTTCGGGGCTGCCCAGTTCCATGATCACATTCAGCTGCTTCTCATCAAAGCCATGCTGCTGCAAATACTCAACGAATACATCCCGGGTGCCGGAGCCCTCTTCACGGGAGATATAGGGGTATTTTAATATTTTTTCAGCTGAAATTTCATCATATATTGATAACGGGTGATCGGGTGCAACAATGGCCACTAGCTGATCCTCGCGGCACAATTCAACCGAGAGGCTTTTATTCGAAACAGGCGCTTCAACCACTCCCAAGTCGATAACATTGCTTTCGACCATCATCACAATCGCATCCGTATTGCCCACCTTCAGACGCAGACCCACCTCTGGATAAGCGCGCTTGAACTCACCCAGTAGCGCAGGCAACATATATTCAGCAATGGTCATGCTGGCACCAATAATCAGCACACCGCTCACATCACCGGTGATCTCTCTGACCGAGTTATCCATCTCATCGTAAAGCTCAAAAATACGTGATGAATAGCTATAGACAGAGCGCCCCGCTTCAGTCAGTGCAATTCGATTATGGGTTCTATCAAACAGGCGGGTATTAAACTGCTCCTCAAGCTGGCGCACCTGAAAAGTGACGGCAGGCTGGGTCATGTAGAGTGACTCAGCCGCTTTGGTAAAACTCAGCAACTGTGCCACCGCGTGAAACACTCTCAGTCTGCGATCCGCCATAAATTAAATTTATCCACAAAAATAAAACTTATGACAATAATAACAACTCAAGGTCACAATACAAGCAACCTCACGCGGAACGAGCGCCCCTTCAATTTCCCGGCAGAGAGTTTATTCAATGCTACCTTTTGGACTTTTTGCATAACCGCTACGTAAGAAAAATTATCGAAAACATTAATTTTCCCCACCTCGTGACCACTAATGCCATCCTCAGCCGTCAATGCACCTAGGATATCACCCGGGCGTACTTTTTGTCTCTTACCGCCCTCTATCTGCAACGTCGCCATGCTTGGTTTATAGACGGCCTGCTCAAGCAGGTTCGCCGCAGGCAGCGTTGCCCGCTCTATTGAGTGACCCAGATGCGCCTCTAGCCGGCCAACCCGATAACGCTCTTTGTCTGTAAACAGTGTGCAGGCAATCCCCTTGCTACCGGCACGCCCAGTACGGCCCACACGGTGAATATGAACCTCATACTCCCGTGCAATTTGGTAGTTGATAACGGCATCTAATGCATCGATGTCCAACCCTCTAGCCGCCACATCCGTTGCCACCAATATCGAAATACTCTTATTGGCAAACAACGCTAGGGTTTGATCTCGCTCACGCTGCTCCAGCTCGCCATGTAACGCCGCTGCACTGAAGCCAAAATGAGAGAGCTGGTCAGCCACCTCCTGAGTCTCCAGCCGGGTATTGCAAAACACCACCGTGGACAGCGGGCGGCGCTCCAACAGTAACAGGCGAACAGCCGTCACACGCGGCATCTGCTCATCTACCTCATACAGCGATTGATGAATACTGTTTTTATCGTGTGTTGTCGCCACCTTAACCACCACCGGGTCTTGGGTAATACGACTGGCCATTGAGGCGATTTGTTCGGGATAGGTCGCGCTGAACAGCAGTGTCTGATAGTGCTCGGGCATATGGTCGATGATTTCATCCAGCGTCTCTTGAAATCCCATATCAAGCATACGATCCGCCTCATCCAGCACCAAGGTATTCACATCATCCAACTTTAATGTTCCTCTGCGCAGGTGGTCCGCAACACGACCCGGAGTTCCCACCACAATATGCGCGTTATGCTCCAACGATCCCACCTGAGGGCCAAAGGGCATACCGCCGCATAAGGTCAACACTTTGATGTTATGAATTGTTCTGGCCATCTTGCGAATCTCTTTGGCCACCTGATCAGCCAACTCGCGGGTAGGACACAGCACCAGCGTCTGAATGCGGAAATGCTTCACATTCAGGTTTTCCAACAACCCCAGTGTAAAAGCAGCCGTCTTACCCGAACCGGTTTGGCCCTGGGCGATAACATCTCTCCCAGCCAAAATATAGGGCAAGCTTTTTGCCTGAATCGGAGTCATCGCATCGTAACCTAAAGATGTAATATTTTTTAACAAGGCAGGGTGGAGCTTCAGGGATGAAAAAGCAGCTTCGCTCAACGTATGGTCCTCGATTATGGCGCATGACAAATAAAAAAGGGCAAGACCATTAAGGCCTTACCCTTCACTCACCCTCAAATAAGGGCGAGCAAGCCTGCAATTAAAGCATCGCAGGCACTCTCGCAATTCGGTATTAGATCGCGATAATATTTTCTGCCTGAGGACCTTTTTGACCATCAGTAACAGTAAATTCAACCTTCTGACCCTCTGCCAGAGTTTTAAACCCTGAACCAGAGATGGCGCTAAAATGGGCAAATACGTCGGGACCAGATTCTTGCTCAATAAAGCCAAAACCTTTTGATTCGTTGAACCATTTAACGGTACCAGTAGTAGTAGACATAATCATATCCTATAAATTTCAAAAGTCGTCGTGCCCGGTCTAAGTCCAAAAAACTTAGACACCAAAGGCGATTTAGCGAGAAATGTTGCTATTTGTATATGACACGCAGGACGAAGACTATTATAGAACATCGAAATGATATACATAGAAACGCACAATCAAGCTGTGCTAAATTATATACGTCCGAACTGCATAGTCAACGATAAATCCCATACCACGCCCAATGGCTCTATTTAACAACAAAAAACCAGCCTACTCAAAAATAATAATAGCCTGCTCAAAAGCGCTCAAGTAAAATCAATATTCGATATGATTGCGGTCTAAGGGAAGTTAAGGTTTAAGTGAAATCTCATCAACAGTTAAATGATAGACGTTGGTTACTTATTTTCAGTAGCTGGCTGGTAGCAACCCTATCAACCCTAGGCAGCCTCTTTTTCAGTGAAATAATGGAGCTGGTACCCTGTGTTTTGTGCTGGTACCAACGGATATTCATGTTCCCGCTGGTGATCATCCTACTGGTGGGGCTCTACCCACTGGATAAACGGGTAGTGAACTACGCCCTGCCCATCGCAGTGATCGGCTTACTCTTTACCCTCTACCACTGTTTACTCTTTTTTGGCTTGATACCTGAAAACCTTCAGCCCTGTAGCCAAGGGGTATCCTGCGCTGATGACAGTATGGAGCTGTTTGGTTTTCTACCTATTCCACTACTCTCACTCGCATCCTTTTCACTTATTATCATTTTGTTACTCAAAAGCAAGGCCACCACATGAAACAGAACTACACCATCATCGGTGCAATATTTTTAATGATACTCGCCTTTTTAATGGCTGCTTACCTCTACAACAGCCAGCAAGCTGATACCCAAACCCAGCTAGCCACACAAAATGCAGATGCCCTGAGCAAGCCCTACTCGCCACGAAAAGGCAACCCGGCGGCAAAAGTGACCATTGTAGAGTTTCTGGACCCCGCCTGTGAAACCTGCCGTCAATTTCACCCGCTGGTAAAAGAGCTACTGGCAACCTACCGCGGAAAAGTAAACCTGGTGATTCGCTATGCCCCACTACACCCTGGCTCTGACCATATGGTAAAAATTCTGGAGGCGGCTAAGAAACAGGGTAAATTCTGGGAAGTGTTAGATTTGATGTTTGAAACCCAGTCCCACTGGGCATCACACCACCAACCTAAACCGGAGGTTTTTTGGACCTACCTAGAACGCTTTGGCTTTGACGTTGCGCAACTCAGGGAAGATGTAAACAGCCCAGAAATCGCCAAAATAATCCAGCAGGATATAGCCGATGGGCAGCGACTGGGGGCGACCAAAACCCCGACGTTTTTTGTTAACGGCAAGCCCCTCAGTCGATTTGGTTATGAGCAACTTAAAAATCTAGTGGCCAGTGAAGTTAATGCCTATTACCCCGGATCGTGAAACATGGCCAATAAAACCGATATTATTTTCACACTGGGCGACCTAAATTGTGCCGCCCACCAGTGGCCCGACTACCTGCAATATGGCTTTGATAGTAGTGATGTGACCGCCCTGCTTAAAATTGCTGGCGATAGCGAGCTGCACCAAGCAGATGCAGACAGCGCCGAGATTTGGGCACCACTCCACGCCTGGCGAACCTTGGCGCAGCTACGTTGCAGCCAAGCCGCTCTGCCCCTGATCAAGCTTTTTGATGAGTTGGTGGAAGATGATTGGGCGCTGTATGAACTGCCCATTGTACTGGGCATGATCGGTGAGTCGGCCATTGAACCCCTGGCAGCCCTTTTGAACACAGCAGAACTTGATGAGTTCACCCACGTCATGGCAGTGGATGCCTTGTGTGAAGTTGTTGAGCACTACCCCGAACAACGCGATGCCGTACTGGCACACTACCAAGCCTACTTAGAGAAACCAGACCTCTCACTACCCACCCTGAATGGCCTCTTAATTGGCCGATTGTGCGAACTAAAAGCCAAGGAGTTAATTGAAGGTATTCGAGCCCTGTATCAACGTGATGGGGTTGACACCAGTTGCGCCGGTGACTTGGAGGAGGTTGAAATCAAACTGGGGTTTCGCAGCAACCGGGAGACACCACGCCCCTCCCAGGCAGAGAGTTATGGCTTTAAAGCAGCACCCGCTAAAAAACCTGAAAGTGGCGATGTCATTGATCTGGTCAACTACTACTTTGAACGCGACGGCAATGAGCAAGCAATCTTTAACGCCTCTGAGCTTGATGGCTTTTTCTCCGCCCTCGCCTGTGCCCCCAATAACATCATGGCCGCACAGTGGCTATCTGCACTTTGGGGGGGAGAAGATAAAGCACCCCACTGGAAAAAACGCAGCGAATATGCAGAGTTCAATGATGCCATCTTCACCTTCTATAACCATGTTATGGAAGGAATGCACGGAGATGAGTATCACGCGCTGTTTCTGGTCGAAATGGAGGATGAACAGGAGTATACCATCGTCAGCAGCTGGTGTGAGGGCTTCATGCGGGGCATTGGCTTATGGGATGAGTTAACCGAAGAGGAGGATCGTAACGCCCTAGAACAAGCTCTGAAGCCGATTCAGTTATTTACCACCCAGCACGAGGGCGAGGCGCTAGATAGTTTAAGCGAAGAGCAGATAAATCAGAGCGGACTCACTATCGAACCCGCAGTAAAAACGCTCTATCTACACTTCCTGGAGCAGCGCCAGCGTGCCAACAAACCGATTCAGCGCACCGCCCCCAAAGTGGGTAGAAACGATCCCTGCCCTTGTAAAAGTGGTAAAAAATATAAAAAATGTTGTATGTGAAAATAAGAACAGGCCGCTACGCTTTCCGAAGTTCGTTAATCAGTCGTTTGCAACTGCCAATTTCGCTGGACAGCGTCGCGGGAACTTCGGACTCCAGCGAACTCTCTTCCGCCGCTTCATTAACACGTAGCAGACTCTGGTTAATGCCATCCACCGCGTGCTGCTGCTGACTCACCATCTGGGTAACGCTGTTATTCATCTCGGTCACCTGAGTGATCCCTTCGATGATGCGCTCTAACACCCGCTTCGTCTCCTCGACCTGATCAACACTTTTATCCGCCGAAGCTCGACTCTTCTGCATCACTGTTACCCCCTCAGAGGCACGGGATTGCAGCACTTCAATCATCGACTGAATCTCCTGTGTCGAGCTATGGGTGCGTGTTGCAAGGGTTCGAACCTCATCGGCCACCACCGCGAAGCCTCGCCCTAAATCACCCGCCCTTGCCGCTTCGATGGCGGCATTCAGTGCCAGCAAATTTGTCTGCTCGGCAATACCACGAATAACCTCAAGCACAGAGCCAATATTATCGCTAGCCTCACCCAGTGCGGCAATAACGTTCGAAGCTTGGTCAACCTCATCAGCCAGCCCGCCAATGGAAGAGACCACCTGGGTAACCGCATCACGACCCGCCAGCGCACTACTCTGGCACTGCTGTGAGGCATCTGATGCGGTACTGGCCGAGGCATTCACCTCACCCATGGTCTCCACCATCTCCTCCATAAACTGAGCAAGGTGCAGCAGATCACTGCGCTGCTCCAGTGCTCGCGTCTGCGCCCCCGACATATTAGCAGCAGCATCCACTGCTCGGCTGTCAATTTTATCGATAAAATCGGCCATACGCCCACCAACCGCACGTAGATGCGTTTTTTCAATAATCAACGCAAGCTCTACCTGCCCCGCCTCATCGGTGCGACCGGTGTAGATATATTGCATCAGCGGGTTATCAATAATCTCCACAGCATGTCGGTAAGCCTCTTTATAGGGGGAGATTGCCATCTGGACAGCCACAACACCCACCAGCACACTGAGCAATAATACCGGGAGTAGCGCCGTTAAGAGGGGTACGCCAAAATAGGCGGCCACCGATAGAGCGGGTAACAGCGCGGCAAAAAGAGCGATGATCAGCTTATTGTTAATGGAGAGGGTGTTGCGGTTAAAAGGCGATTTACCCTCATTGATGCGTGCATAAACCTGCTTGGCACGCTCTACATTTTTTGGGTTTGGCTTGCTGCGAACCGATTGATATTCAACCAATCGGCCATTCTCAAAAATAGGGGTGACAAAAGCATCCACCCAGTAGTGGTCGCCATTCTTACAGCGGTTTTTAACAATCCCCATCCACGCTTCACCCCGCTTCAGGGTACTCCACATATCCGCAAAAGCGGCGGCAGGCATATCGGGGTGGCGCACAATGTTGTGGCTTTTGCCCATCAACTCACTCTCTTCAAAGCCACTGATGGCGATAAAATCACTGTTTACATAAGTGATTTGACCTTTTTCATCTGTGGTTGAGAGAATGTTGGCGGTATCAGGAAACGGAACCTCACGTCCCGTTAGTGACCTATTTTTTTTCATAGAAAATCTCGTCCGATATATTGGGTAGAGCCGTGGTTATTGCCCACTAAAAAGTACCATGTTCAATCTTTTGCCAACCCCTTTCGCTCACTTTTAGCGGCTCATCAGAATTGGCCCATCCATCTAGCCACCTCTTCAAGTTGAGCAAACCCAGTGGTTTAAAATGAAGGTGTTGCGCCGGAGCATTAGCTCCAAATTCCTTACTGGTGTAACGGCAATACCCACCTTTTCTAAAAGCTAATGGTAAAAATAAAAGCGGTCATCGGTTAGTTTTTGGCCGTTGCTGAGCAGTAAAGGCTACCTTAAGGCGGCTTACTCATGTCAAAGCCGAGGAGTTGCAAAGTGAGTAGGAGGTATCACGCCACCTCTATTACTCCTAGGAGCCTGTCCGAGAATAGCCATTGTCTGCGCCATGAAGGCGGCGAAGTGCCAAACCGAGGTGGATGCCGAGAGGACTATATTATTCTGCGCAACACGTTCAAGGAAGCTCTGATTAAGTCTGGATCAATTTAGGTTGAGAGGAAGTTAGCAGTGGTTTTTAATAGAGATACTCCAGTGAAGAGAAAAATGTTTGAGAAAACTCAGCAGTAATACTTCCTTTAACCACATAGATATACTCATCTGTGTTGTTAAATATATATATCGAGTTGTTTAGCGATTTTTCGTTAGCTATGTAATATGCTTCAAAATCTTTGTTACTGTATTTTGATACGACTGTTCTTTCTCCAATACCAAATGCCTCTCTAATTTCGGTGAATCTACCTTGGGTATCGCGAACATCCGCCAACCGCTTGAAGAATGAAGAAAGAGAGATGCCTTTCTTGCTAGGTATATCCATTAAAGCAATGGAAACAGGCATTCTAGCAAACGAATACTCGTAATCCCTTCCAGTAACATGTACAGCATTATGCCTTCCACCTGGTACATTTAGGCTATTCACTTCTCCTTTAGGCGCGCAATATGAGTAATCCACCAGATAAATCAATATCTCATCCGTGGCACAACTTCGTTGTTCAGAACCTCCCGCAAATACAAGCTGAGGGATAATGAATAAAAATATAGTTACCCATTTAATTCGCATATTCATCTCAGATCCCCAAAGACGCTAGCCTTAGAGGTGTTTGGTATTGAAAGATTCTAGTTCTGGCACATAGAAAAGATTGACGATCTTTAAATTTTTCAATAACGCTTTGTGTCATATTTTTTACAAGCCATGCAATTGTTGCTGGGCCTCCTGTCGGCCTAGGAACCCACTTAAATACAGCAGAACAACTATGGATATCCTCTAGTAACTGCCCAAATACTTCGGCAACTTGCTCATTGATTTGTCCATTGAATTTCGCTCCAATTCCAGCGCTCTTGTAGAGTGCGTTGATAGCCTCCCTAACTCTCTCTTTATTGCCCATATTTATCCCTCTGGTTTTACTTGAAACACATAATATTGACTGAAAAATTTGGTGTGCGCCTAACACCCACAGATAGCCAATGGCTCTATAACCCTCCACGGGAAAGTCACCGCCAAATAACATTTTCGTTAGAGCCTCTTGCGAAACTCTAAACACGAGGAAAATATCAATGGGTTACGGCGATGCATTTAGTGTAAGTCATTGATTGTTGGTTTTCATGAAATAGTTTTGCAAGAGGCTCGTTAGTAAACAATAGTTACTATTAAAAGACAACTGCGACGGGCACGAGCTATCAACGACATCACGCAAAACGGCTGAACCTGTGCTATTAGATCAGCCAGAATCAGCCATTCCCAGACCGATGCAGCGCTTCGACCAGCGCAATATTCAAATGCTGCTGACCATGGGCATCACCCGCCAGTAGCGTAAAGGGTGCATCCGGCTCACCCATCTGATCGAGCACAATGGCCGCACCGGAAAAATCATCTTCCGCTGTATAATCATTCACTGTAATCACCGTGGTCAAGTTGGCGGCCAGTGAAGAGAGCACCCCGTTACGTGAATCTTCAAAAGCGATCGCCTCTGACGGTGTTAGCTTCATCTCTTTCAGCACATAATCGTAGATATCCGGTGCAGGCTTCTTTGATGGCACCACATCCCCGGCACCAATGACTTCAAACCAATCCAACGCCGCTACCCCCAATGTATTGGTTACCAGTGCAGTTACATTTTCCGGCGTGGTGGTGGTGGAGATAGCAAGACGGTAACCCGCTCTGCGTGCTTCAGTGATTAACCGCTCCACTCCGGGACGCAGTGGAATTTCACCCTGGGCCATCAGCTCGGTATAAAAGCGGGTTTTGGCGGCGTGCAGACCCGCCACAAACCCATCAAAGTCATCTGGTTTTACAAATTCTAAATTGAACTGTTCAAGGTAGAAGCGAATACGCTCTTTCCCGCCGGTAACCGCCAGCAGTTTGCCATACAGCGCTGGCGACCAGTGCCACCCTAAACCGGCATCGTCAAATGCCCGATTAAAAGCAACACGATGGCCATTGCGTTCGGTATCGGCAAGCGTGCCATCCACATCAAAAATCAAAGCCTTTAGCGTTGACATAATTACCACCTAGTTTCATTAAATTCAGGGATATTACATGAGATTGCACCACCTGCACATAAAACCACCACATCCCCTCGAGAATGAACAAAGTTTGAACAAACCATCAAAGTAAATAACAATTGTATTGCACCACCTTTGCTTTTTCTGGTATAGATGCGGCTTAATATTTTCTAGCAGGTAGTAAGGAGGCCAGTAGATGGCTCAGAAAAAACCAAATAAAGCGGTAGCGGAGCAACTTCCAGTTTCCGATTCATATACAGATTTTAAGCCTTACGAACCCGTTAAGGGTGAAGAGTATATGAATCAAGAACAGCTCAAACACTTCCAGAGCATTCTAATAGAGTGGAAACGGGAGTTAATGGAGAAAGTGGACGAAACCGTTCATCACATGCAAGACGAGTCGGGCAATATTCCTGACCCGAATGATCGCGCCAGCCAGGAGTCAGATTTCACCATGGAGCTGCGCACCCGGGATCGTGAGCGCAGGCTTATCAAAAAAATAGACTCGTCCATTAAACACCTAGACGATAACGAGTATGGATTCTGCAATAACTGTGGTGAAGAGATCGGCATCCGCCGCCTTGAAGCACGCCCTACAGCCGATCTCTGCATCGACTGCAAAACCCTTGATGAGATTCGGGAAAAACATATTAACCGCTAATTCATTCTTGAATAAAATGCACCCCCTCCTATCAGAGGTGGGGTGCACTCACACCCCATTCGCTTATCACCGCTAGCGAAGGAAGCTCTGATCAAACACTCTCCTCTGAAAATCTATTGAGCGCCTCATATAACCGCACCCGCTCCTGCTCCATGAGCAACTGCCTAGCTGAATCCATCACCAGATCACCGTCACAACACTCTTTTAACAGTAATTCGAATGATTTTGCCGTCTCACTCAATGCAGCAAAACCAAATGAAGCGCCACTGCCTGCCAAGCTATGAACTAGGCGGTGAAGCTCACGCCCCTCATCGCCCATCTTCTGTTGCTGACAAACCAATTGCCACAAACCATCGATCTCTTTTTGTCGATGGGGAAGTTGCAAGCAGTAGCTGTTCAATAGCAGATCAAGCTTTGCCTGTAGCTCTGGGTTATTCGCCATGGTGTCTCCTCCAGATAGCCTCTATTTGCGCTGAAAGCGTCATAGGATCAAATGGCTTGGGGATCACATCAATCGCCCCCAGCACTTTATACTGCTCAAGCTCTTCAATCTGCACCTTTGCGGTCATAAAAAGCACTGGTGTCTGCTGTAACCCCTCCAGTTTTCGCAGTGCCTGCAATGTTGTCGGGCCATCCATACCGGGCATCATCACATCCAGTAGAATCAGGTCTGGCTGGAATTTCACGATTGTTTCGAGTGCATCAGCGCCACAAACTGCCGTCTCAAGCTCAAAACCACCAATATCCTGCAAAACCAGCTGGGCAACGGCCATAATATCTGGCTCATCTTCCACATAGAAAATTCTTTTTAATGCTTGCATATTATATCTTCCAAATTGGAACTATTCAGCGTGTTTATATTTTGTCACAAACTCAACCTCTATCGCCATCCACTGCGCTCTTGTCTGAGAGCACACTCATGACAGAACTAAGCGCACGCTCCATGATCGGCACGGTATTTAAAATACGCACATCCCAATTTCGCAGCATGGTCACTAACTCTTTTTCATCACAGCGGCGCACAATTTCGTGACGCCAGTTGGCAAAAATCAGCTGTCTATCCACTTCACCTCGCCAGATCAACCTCGCCTTGAGTAGATTTTCGCCATCATCGCTAAACTCTACCCAATCACCCACCTCCATTTCAGCAACCTGCTCATCATAATAATCTGAGCTGGCAACGCTACTCTCTTCGTCGACGACTTCATCATCGAGGATTGGCAGATCTCCACTCATGCCAAAAAACTCGTCATCACTTTCACTCTCATTAGCCGCATTCTTTATCTGGCTATGAATTCCACTCTCATCAAGAATAATCTCTTCATACTCGACATCTTCCAGCTCACGCAAAAGATGTTGATGCAGTGGATCGGTAATCTCCTCCACCGGCTCATGTTGCTGCGAAACAGCCGCTGCAATTGCCGTTTCAGTCGTCGCACCCTCACCACGCAAAGCACCGATATGACAATCGCCAAGCTCATCAAACAGCGCACTAATTTTTTGTTTATCCCAACTGGTTTGCGCCAAACTTTCACCGAGCATTTTCACCAGATGCGGGATCATGCTGGCCAGATAGCTGCGCTCCTCCGCAGAGACTTTCGGGGTAATTGACCACAACAGATCTTCCGTCAGCTGTAGATGTATATTCCAGCCATGGCTCTCTGCCCCCTCATCCAGATAAGTGTTAATCATCAACTCACGCCACACCTCATCCATAAAAGCTTGTAGCAAGTCGGGCATCGGGTGTTCTGGCATACAAGAGGCGATCGCATCGTCCACTGCCTTAATATCACGGGCACGTTGTTCCTGGCGTTCAGCCTCTTCCAGTTGCTTGCGTTGTGACTCAAGGTAGGCCTGCTGCTCCTTGAGCATAAACTCACGAAAATCATCCAAAACATCAGAAAAGAGCGACAAATCATCGCTAAATTCATTAACGATACGGTTAACCAACGTCTCTATTTTCTCTTCCACCTTGGCGCTGTCATCAACAATTGAGGCTTGGGTAAATTCATTTAATAACTCTCTGGAGGGGTGCTGCTTGTCACTGAAGAAGTTTTTATCAAGAATGGCCACCTTCAACATAGGGATCTGCAAGCGAGCAACCGTCGATTTCAGATGATCTGATAACTCTTTATCTTCATAGATAAAATCAAAGATCATCTCAATGAGCTCGATCGCGTTTCTCTCCTGGGTGCCAATGGCACTCCCCGGCAACATATCGGGCAGGTGCTTAAGCGCATCCAGCAATGAATCATCTAAAGGTAAGCCCTGCCCACCCTTTGGTTGCAGTTGACTCAAAGCGGCAATCACATCCTCGGATAGATATTGAGTTGTTCCAACAGGCGTTCCAGCGATGCTGCCATGGCCATGGTGAGCAGCACCTCCGGACTCAGCCTGCCCGGTATTCAGCAAACCACACAGCTGATCAAATGAAGTATCGACAGCCGGACTTGGCGAACTACTCGCTGTTTTCTTTATCGTATTTAGGCTAGGAATAGCATCAGGGAACACCCCTTTATTGATAAGCAGGTTATTAACCTCGTTATACATCCCCTGCAAACTGCCCATAACATGCTGATCAAGCAACTTGTACAGAATTAGTTTCACCTGAAGTGGCACTTCAAAAACCGTACAAGCCGACTGGAAAGAGTCGGTAATGGCGCGCGGAGAGAGAGGGAGATCCTCAGGTTGAAGCTCTGTTGTATTGAGCAAATATGCGTAGCGGTGAGCCAGCTCAGAGAGTGGCTGTGAAAAGTGGTGTTGTACCTTATTCACTAAAGATGAAATGGCAATCTGCTCTTCCAGATCGTCCGACTCCACCAGAGAAAGTTCAGATTCAGCGCCTTTGTTCGCCTTAATCGATACCACTCTCTCATTACTTATACAGTCACAACGGGACTGGTAATTACCGACAAAATTTTCAGTGTAGGATGCCACAAAGGTCTCGCGACGGAGTCGAATCTCGCGCATCGCATCAAAATAGAGCGATTGAAGCGTGTTGGTCTCGGCTTTTTGAGCAAACTCAAACAGGGCATCATCCAGCTGGTCATACAGTTTGCGAATCAGCTCCAGCAACTGTTTCTGAGCCGTGGTACGGCACTGAACCAGCAACTCTGAACGCGAGCGCAAATCTTCACTTTTCCCAACTGCCAAGTGCAGCGACTTTTTTGATGCCTTCATAGCTCTATGCCCCAATATAGATACTTACAAGGTTATCGGACCCTGTGCGCAAGCAATGAGGGCCATAGGGTAGAAAATGTCGATTACCACACATAATTAAGTAGAATGAGCCAGCAACCACTATAATTGCTTGCAAAAATAGCCGGAGCGGCTTGGTGGCTGTCGGAGAATGGAAGTCTCCTAGCCCATATAGAGTCCACCATTCACATTAAGGGTCTGGCCGGTGATATAGCGGCTGTTATCCGAGAGCAAAAAACTTACCGCATCGGCAACCTCATCGGGCTGGCCTACCCGGTGCAGCGGGATGAGTTGATTCACTTTTTCAACACCTGCCGAGGATGATATTTCCCCTTGGGTCATCTCAGTCTCAATTAAACCGGGTGCCACACAGTTGACTCGAATCTGGTTATCCGCCCCGACACGCGCCAGTGATTTGCTCAGCGCAATAACACCCGCTTTGCTGACTGCGTAGTGAACCGCCAAGGTTCCCCCTAACTGCCCACCCGAGGAGGAGATATTGACGATACTCCCTAAACCCTTATGACGCATCAGTGGCATAACCAATTGCGCACAAATAAAGCTGCCTTTCAGGTTAATATCGAGCAGATGATCCCACTCTTGATCGGTCAGGCTTTCAAAGGGCTTTTGTTGCAAGATACCGGCATTATTCACTAGACCATAAACAGCGTAAGGCGAGGCTTGAAGCGCTGCCAACGCCTTAACCACCGAGGCGCGATCACTCACATTCACCTGATCACAATAGAGAGCTGCCGCACCACAAGAGAGCAGCTCTGCCAGCAGAGACTCCGCCGGTTTGCGTTGATGGAACCACAGTGCCAGCGCATAACCCTGTTTTGCCAGTTGGCGGGCAATTGCCAAGCCGATACCCCGAGTTCCCCCAGTCACGATCACCAATCTTTCATTATTTTTATCAAGATCTGACACAACTACCCCCTTCCAAAGGTTTTGCGAATGTGGCGCAGTGGACGCAAGCCATCTTGTGGGTCTGCTCGCCAATCACGATCTGCCTGTTCAATAGGTGCCGGCTCTTTGCGTGCCGAGCCGTCTGCCGTAAAAGCACTGCGAATATCTCGGATGAGCGGCGCAATCTGCTCAGGCAGCCAGCAATGCCCCGCTGCATACTCATCACCTTGTGTATCCAGGTCAAGGTGGAACTCTACTATTTCCGCTCCCCAGCGGTGCACAGCGCGTTGTAGCACCGCAGGCGAGACGCTGTGGTCAGACCAACCCACCGGGCAACCACAGGCATCACGCAGGGTCTGAATTGCCGCCAGATTACACTGTTCAATGGGTGCTGGGTAACCCGAAACACAGTGCAGCAAGCTCAACTGCTGGCGCTTATTGGCAAACAGATCCACGGCATGTTTCACCTCATCCAACGTTGCCATGCCGGTTGAGAGAAGCACCGGCTTGCCGGTTTCAGCACACGCCAGCAGCAGCTCATCCCACAATAGTTCATAGGAGGCTATTTTATAAAAGTCGACATAGGGCTGAAGCTGCTCGACGGCTTGCAGATAGAAAGGGGTACAGGAGAACTGAATACGCTGTTGCTGGCACCGCTCTGCCAGAGCAGGCAGAAACGATAGCGGCAGCTCCCACTGTCGGCGCTGACGGTGTTGCTCACTGGCCGAAAGCACCTCAGGAGAAAAGAGTTGATCGATTTTAAACAGTTGGAACTTGACCGCATCACAACCCATTTCAGCCGCTTTATCGATAAACTGAAAACAGCGCTGCAGATCGCCATGGTGGTTACTGGAGACTTCGGCGATAAAAAAAGGCATCACAATAACTCAACCCGCTGCAACAGCGGATCCATCAGAGCCGCCACCGGACGTGCGGCGGCATAACGCTCCCGGATAGCCACTGCCCGCTCGGTGAATGCCCCCTGGGATAACACCTGTTGCACCGCATCCAGCCACTCGCCACCCCGCTCGATAACATGGTGGTGAAGATCGGTTGTATAACGACACTGGTCGGTCATTAACAGCGAGTCGTTGCAAATGTGATAATAGAGGCGTGTCACCGACTCGTGTTGCCAATCGGGGTGCTGTTTAATATTTAGGGTTAACTTGCTGCGGGCGATTAAATCTTCACGATGAAAGGGGGCGGTGAATTGCACGGTTGATACCACCGTCAAGCCGCCCTGCTCCAGCGAATCCAACACTTGGCGACGGTAGGTGGTCATCGCGCCGGTAAACAACACATCAATATCCTTCTCCCCATCACTGAGGTGCTTAACGGTCGCAAACGACTCACAATAACCGTGGGGAAGATAGTCGACTACTTTATCCGGGAACGCTTTTTGATAAACAAGCTGCTGCTCATCCGAGACATGCCAGATGGCAGAGAAACGGGGCATCAAACGGATAAAATTGGTATAGCGCATCCGCCAGAAATCGCGGCGCTGATTATGATCAGATGCCATCTGGTTCTCAGCCACATCCTGATAAATGTCATTAAAGGTATTACCAGTCAAAAACTCCGTGGCGATCACAATCATTGCCGTACCCGGAGTCCAGTTTGACTCTACTTTTTCCGTGAAAGCATCATTAAAGCACTCAAGCACAACATTCACCTCTCCCGGGCAGAACGCATACTCAATATCAGCACGATGCCCCAATGACTCCAGCGCATACTTCAGGTAGAGAAAATAGTCGCCGACATGAATGCCAAAATTACCGTGATTTTCGTATATCAGTTTGAATTTCATAGTCGAAACTGCCGCCACCTATTGTCATAGTCTGCCAGGGAAGCGCTGGTCAAGTCAGCATAAAACGTTGATGACTTGACCAGAGCTTCCCTAGAAAAACAGACCGAATTTAAGCCAATACAGAACAGATAAAAGCAACGCCAGCTTAGCATGAACTTATCTACCGGCTAATGCTAACTAAAAATCTGCCGTAGAAGAAGCTTCACCCAAAGTCTATAGTTTTTCATTCACCTCACATCACCCTCATCAGGAGCTCTACATGAAAAAAACATCTAAGTGCCCGTTAACCAGTGTCAACGGCGCGCCAATTTCGAATGACCAAACAAGCATTAGTGCTGGTGAGCATGGCCCACTCACTTTTGATAATTTTCGAATGTTTGAAAAATTGGCACATTTCAATCGAGAGCGCATCCCCGAGCGAGTGGTTCATGCACGGGGCTGTGGAGCTTATGGCACCTTCACCCTAAATAAGGATATGTCAAAACACACCATCGCAAAATTCCTTCAGAATGAAGGAAAAAAAACCGACATTTTCATCCGTTTTTCTACTGTGGGCGGTGGCCAGGACTCCAGCGACTACGCCCGCGACCCCCGTGGTTTTGCCATTAAATTCTATACCGAAGAGGGAAACTGGGACATGGTCGGCAACAATACCCCGGTTTTCTTTCTCCGCGACCCGATCAAATTCCCTGACTTTGTTCACTCTCAAAAGAAAAACCCCGTCACCAATCTACCCGACCCGGGGGCGATGTTTGAGTTCTGGGGAAACACCCCACAATCCCTACATCAAATGACCATCCTAATGTCAGACAGAGGCATTCCCTACTCCTATCGCCACATGCACGGCTTTAGCTCACACACATTAAGCATGTGGAATGATCAAGGCGAACGTGTTTGGGTAAAGTGGCATTTCAAAACCAATCAGGGCATTAAAAACCTCACCAATGAGGAGGCCGCAAAAATGCCATCTTTTGGTGCACAGCAAGATCTGGTGGAGTCAATCGACAAAGGCAATTTTCCCAGCTGGGCAGTGAAAGTACAGATCATGAGCGAAGCTCAAGCTCACAACTACCAGATCAACCCCTTTGACCTCACCAAGATCTGGCCTCATGCTGATTTCCCTCTAATTGAGGTTGGCCATATGGAGTTAAACCGCAATGTCGAAAACTATTTTGCTGAAACCGAGCAGGCGGCCTTTAGCCCCGGAAACTTAGTACCCGGTTTGGGAGCATCGCCCGACAAAATGCTGCAAGCACGTTTAATGGCCTACCCAGATGCCCACCGTTACCGCATCGGTGCTAATGCCAACCAGCTGCCGGTCAACTCGCCTCGCTGTCCTTTTCACCACTATCAGCGTGATGGCGCAATGGCGGGTATGCCACCCGCCTTTGGCAGTGACAATAACCAAGGCAGTGGTGTCAACTTCTACCCCAATGACCAGATAACCGAGGGTGCTCCCGCACCACAGCCAGAAGTTGCAGAGCCGCCACTTCCTCTTGAAAATGAAGCGTGGGTAAAACCACACGACACCCAGCAAGATGACAATTTCACCCAAGCGGGCGCACTCTATCGTTTGATGTCCGATGAACAGAAAAACCAGCTAGCAAACAATATTGCGGGTGCGCTGATTCATGCCAGTGGTCATGCACAAGCACAAATGCTGGATCAAATGAAAGCGGCAGACAGTGATTATGCTGAGCGCGTAAAAAACGCCATGGCTGCTATAAGTTAAAACCCGTATAATCCATCGATTATGCACAATCTAACTTCCTGGTTTCCACGGCTCTTCGTGGAAACCCATGCCATACAAAATAATAGTGCCGTATGCATCCCCACGCGAGAGCATGGGGATCAGGCGCACTCAGATCTATCTGAGGGGTTAGGATTATTGGTTAAACCCAAGCAAAACAGCCATGATCACTAATGAAATGGTGCAACATCATTGGGCAAAGGTTTTATTGCTCATCGCAACCATACTGCTATTCACTCCTAACATCAGCGGCCAGCTTAATGATTACCAAATGGCGATCTGGAACCTGGGGCATATCGGGTACTTTTTCCTGCTAACAGCCTCACTATTACCCTATCTTCAACGATATTTTCCAGCATTAACATCCCGCCTAACAGCCGCACTGCTGATCACGCTGCTACTCAGTGTGGTAATTGAAATGGTTCAACTAACAGTAGGCCGACAAGCTTCTATCGATGATCTACTCAATAATTTATTAGGTTCTCTGCTGGCGCTCTATATCTTCCAGCTCAGACTACTCTTGAGTAGCCGTATCAAGTTAGGGCTGATATCGCTGCTCACGCTGCTACTGCTGTGGTCGCTCACCCCACTGCTATCGATTGCTGCCGACACTGCCATTGCGCACCATAAACACCCCATTATTGCCGACTTTGAGACACCCTTTGAACAGTCAAGGTGGGAGAGCAAATCTCCATTGGAGATCATCCAGCGCAAATCAAAGCAGCTGTTAGCTCATATCGATTCATCGGAAAAATATCCGGGGTTAACTCTCATCCCGAGGGTAAGTGACTGGCGTGGCTACGCCTTTTTTCAGTTTGAAATGTACAATAGCAGTGATCAAATATGGCCTCTCTATTTTCGCATCAACGACAGGCTACACAATAAAAGGGGCAATCACTACAACGACCGATACAACACAAAGATGCAACTCAAACCCGGCTGGAATCGATTTCAGGTCAGCTTGCAGCAAGTCAAACAGGCACCCACTAAACGCACCATGGATATGGCACGCATTTCAGGGGTGACTTTCTATTTCATGAGTGGCTCGCCTTTAAAAACCATTCGACTGGACAACCTTATTTTGTTGAATTCAAAAGATGAATACGTTGAATCGTTACAATAGGGTTACGAAAAGACATCAATCGGATTATTTCTGGCCCAGCTCTCTCTACGAATTTTCTGAGCCGCCTGCGCCTGCCGTTGATAAAACGGCAAGCGGGTCAGCGCATCATCAATTGCAGCGATTATCGATGATGCATCCCACTCGGAGAACATCGGAAAATCCAGATTATGCCGATCCATCCACAGCGCCATTTTACTCTGCTGAGGAATAATGCAGACCTTTCCCAGATAGAGAGCATCATCAAATATGCCCGACATGATATGGCGATAACGCGGCCCATAGGGGAGCAACATCAAATCAGAGTGCACCAACAGCGAACAATACGCCTCACAACTCAACAGCCCTTCATGAATAGAGAGGTTACGGCATTGTGCCAGCAGTGTACGTTGCTGACGCTGAATATCGGTCATATTCCCCGTGGCAAAGCGGTTACCCAGCTGTAGCGTAAAGGTAATGCCAGGGTGCCGTTCACTCACACTACCCACAATTTCCGCCAGTAGATGCTGCCCTTTACTCACCCCATCACCACCCAGACCACCCGAACCCAAGCAAGCGATATTGACCTGATTAGAAGGTGCTCGGTCATCGCACTCCCCTCCCGGATAGAGCGAGTGCAAGTAGATAAAGCGCAACCCCGGTTTTTGTGCCAAATCGATAAAATTCCGATTGGGAAATGGCTCCTCGTAGAAAACCCGAAACCGCTCAAGCTGGTCATCTGGAATGCTGGCAAACAGATAACGGTACATAGAGCGCTTCACCTCATTAGGCACCACCACCTCATCCAGCGCCGCAAAAGAGTCATCACTCAGCGGCAGGCCGCTGCGGCGAATATCACGGGCAAGGGTATCATCCACCTCAGAGCTGATATGGGCATAAAGGCCAAACCGACATTTTGTTTTGCCAACCAGCTCCCGCAACCACTGCCCATAGGCCACCACTCGCTCAGCCGTCATTGAGGTGAGAAAAACAATATCGTCATCTTTAAATTGTGATGAATCAATCGCCTGCAACGACTGGTAACACTGCATATTACTGGCACCCAGCACCGTGCAGTAGTGCCCATTAAGCACAGGCAGTTCGGCGCGACCAAAAGTCGAAACCACCTTCACCCCAGCGGGCATCAAAGCCACATCAAAATCGACATGGCAATAGCTGGCCATCTCGTAGCCTCTGGGCTGACACAAGTTCCAGAGCGCAACGTGCTGGCTCAAATAATGACCACCCTGGTCAACAAGTAGCGGGTCTATCACATGAAATGTTGGCATATATTA